>Ga0160457_1000081_pt1 | contig 132437 bp, 116 predicted proteins | sample HID1972M_E6MG_FD_108242 | JGI IMG/M metagenome (GOLD analysis project Ga0160457, IMG submission 108242) | Enriched pill bug-associated microbial communities from UW Madison campus, WI, USA - HID1972M_E6 MG | ecosystem: Host-associated > Arthropoda: Insects > Digestive system > Unclassified ...
CAGGCTCAGGCTCGAGTGCAGGTTCGGGTTCGGGCTCGGGCTCGGGCTCGGGCTCGGGCTCGGCGGCGTACTTCGCCGCGGCGACGGACGCGGGGAGCTCCGGCTTGGGCGGCAGCGCAGGCTTCCGCGGTGCGCGCTTCTTCCGCGGCTTCTTCGCCGGCGTCGGCGCCGCGACGGGACCGGCCTCGTCAGCCGCGGCATCGGCGGCGGGAAGTTCCGTCGGCGAAGGCGTCGAGCCCGACGCGTCGTCGGGGTCGCCCTGGGGAAGGGGCAGCGAGGCTGTCACGCGACAAACCTAGCAAGCCGGCCCGACGAGGCCGAGAGCGATCGTCACGAGACGTCGGACAACCGCCGGATTGTCACGAATCCACAACGGGGAGGCGTCTTTCTGCCCCTTCTCAGGTCGCCTCGCTACGATTGACCCGGCACGAAGGAGTGTCTGCTCGTCGAACGACAGATGAACACTTCCTCAGGAGCGTCAGTGACCGTACAGATCGTCATCCTCGCAGCCGGCATGGGCTCGCGGCTCGGCCGCAGCCTGCCGAAGCCGCTGACCGAGCTCAACGACGGCCGCTCCATCATGGCTCAGCAGCACGACAACATCCGCGCCGCCTTCGGCGACGACGCGCGCATCACGACCGTGGTCGGCTATCGTGCCGAGACCATCGTCGAGGCCTTCCCCCACGTCGACTACGTCTACAACGACCGCTACGACGAGACGAACACGTCCAAGAGCCTGCTACGGGCCCTCAAGGCCACCGGCAAGAGCGGCGTGCTGTGGATGAACGGCGACGTCGTCTTCGACCCCCGCGTGCTCGGCCGCGCGATCGAGCTCGTCGAGCGCGATCAGTCGTTCGTGACCGTCAACACCGCCAAGGTCAGCGACGAAGAGGTCAAGTACACCGTCGACGCGGAGGGCTTCATCAAGGAGCTGTCCAAGACCGTCACGGGCGGGATCGGCGAGGCTGTCGGCATCAACTACATCTCGCGTGCGCACAAGCGGGACTTCATCGCGCAGCTCGGCCGCGTCGACGACCAGGACTACTTCGAGCGCGGACTCGAGCTCGCCATCGCCGAGAACGGCCTGCTGCTGGAGCCGCTTGACATCTCGGACCTGTACGCGGTCGAGGTCGACTTCGCCGAAGACCTCGAGCGCGCGAACCTCTTCGTCTGAGCGGGTCCGCGAGCTGATCGGGCTCTCTCTCAGCGCGCACGCCTAGGATCGGGCTGACATGGCCGAGGTCCACCGCATCCATTCGCTCCCGGACGACGCCCCCTGGACGGGCGGTCTGCCTCCGGAGGGCTCCGCCGAGCACCCGCGCGCCATCCGGGCGCTCGACCGCCTCCTCCAGGTGCAGCGGCCCGTCGTCGTCGCCCATCTGCGGAGCATTCGGCTGCGGCATCCGACGGCATCGACCGCGCAGATCTCGCGGATGCTGGAACGCCGCTACCTCGCCGCAGTCACGACGGGCGGGGCCGCCGTCGGTGCCACCGCGGTCATCCCCGGTGTGGGCACCGGCATCACCCTCGCCCTCAGCGGCGCCGAGACGGCGTCGTTCCTCGAGGCGACGGCGCTCTTCGCGCAGTCGCTCGCCGAGCTCCACGGCATCCGCGTCGACGATCCCGATCGTGCCCGCGCTCTCGTCCTGACCCTCATGCTCGGCCGTGAGGGCGTCGACCTCGTGGCGCAATTGGCGCAGCAGGCCGCGGGCAGAGGCGTCACGCGCGAGCGCTACTGGGGCGAGCTGGTCACCAAGTCGCTCCCGCGCGCCGCTGTCGGTCCGCTCGTGGATCGACTCAAGAAGTCGTTCGTGCGCCAGTTCGCCGCCAAGGGCGGGGCGTCGTTCCTCGGCAAGGCGCTTCCGTTCGGCATCGGCGCGGCCGTCGGCGGCGCGGGCAACAACATCCTCGGACGGCGGGTCATCGTCGGCGCACGTCGAGCGTTCGGTGAGCCGCCGCAGGTGTACCCCGCCGAGCTCGAGCCGAAGCCCGGGGCACTCCGCCTGGAGCACGTCGCGCTGGCCGGCGTCCGCCGTGCCGGCGGTGTCATCGCGTCGACGGGACGCTCCGTGACGGATGCGGTCGGATCGGCGGCGCGCTCGGCGAGGCGGCGCGGCACGGCAGCGGACCCGTCCGCCCCCGCCGCCGGACACGGCGCCGTCGACCGCTGACCGCCGTCCGCGTGCTCGGGACGCTCAGCCGACGGCGCGACGGTAGAGCACCTCGGGTCGTCCGCGCGCACCGAAGCGATGCGACACGGTCACTTCGCCGGTGCGCGTGAGGTGGTCGAGATAGCGGCGCACGGTCGGCGCGGCCGCGCCGGAGAGGGCTGCGACCTCGCGCACGCCGATCGGCCGGACCGGGTCGAGCGCCTCCAGGATGACCGCGAGGGTGGTCGGAGCCAGTCCCTTCGGCACCGCGAGCGGCGCCGTCTCCGGCGCCGCCGTCCGCCCCGCCGCGAGCGCATCGATGGCACCCTGGCCGAGCGGCTGGGGCGCCTCGGCGATGCGCTCGGCGCGGGCGACACGATAGTCCCCCAGGCGCTGCACGAACGCCTCCTTCGTGAACGGCTTCACGAGGTAGCCGACGATGTGAGCCGAGACGGCCTGACGCACCGTCGTCGTATCGCGCGCGGAGCTGATCACCATGACGTCGACTTGCCACTGACGCACCATCCGCAGGCGATGGAGCACCTCGATGCCGCTGAAATCCGGCAGGTTCATGTCCAGCAGCACGAAGTCGACATGCGGCTGCGCGGCCAGCTCGGCCGCGGCGGCACCGGTGCGCGCCGTGCCGACCAGCGCGAAGCCCGGCACCGCTGCCAGGTAGGCGGTGTGCAGCCGCAGGACGGCGGGATCGTCATCGACGATCACCGTGCGGATCCCGGTCCGGGGGATCGCCCCGCTCACGGCGCGGCTCCCGTCTGCGGCATGTCGACGGTGAACAGCGCGCCGCCGTCCTCACTCGTGCCGACCTCGATGCTCCCACCCCGTCGGGTGACCACGCGGAGGACGAGATCCAGCCCCACGCCGCGCGAGGCGGCATCGGGCTTCGTGCTCACGCCGCGCTGGAACAGCCTCGCCGCATCGGACGGAGCGATGCCGGGTCCGTCGTCCGCCGTCTCGATGTGCACATCCGTCTCATCGACGCGCACGAGGACGTGCACGCGTGAGCGCGCGGCCTCGACCGCGTTGCGGCACAGATTCGATACGACGATCAGATCGTCGTCGCTGAGCGCGCCGGCATCCACTCGGGTGCGTGGATCGACCGTGAGCGTGCCGTGCCGCTCGGCGAGCGCGCTCGCGGAGGCCTCGAGCAGTGCGCGCAGCCGCGGGTCGTCGATCGTCTCGGCACCGGCGACAGCGGTCGTCACCGGGGCGATGCCGGAGATGTAGTCGAGCGCCGCGGCGGCCTCTCCCTCGGCGACGAGCCCGCGGATGACGTGGAGTCGGGTGTGGAACTCGTGGGTCTGATCGCGCAGGGCCGCCGCGATCCGGCGCTGCGCCCGCAGCTCGCGCGACTCCTCCTCGAGCCGGCCGACACGGCGCCGGATCAGCGCGGTGAGCGCGACGCTCACGACGAGTCCGACCACGACCGAGGCGGCGACCCAGGGCAGCAGTCCCCCCAGCGCTTCGGTGAAGTCCTCCGCCATGCGCGCCTCGAGGATGCCGACGGACACCGCAGCCACGACGTCATCGCCGACCACGACCGGCACCTTCGCGCGGAGCGTGGGACCGAGCGTGCCGTCCTCGGTGCCGACGAAGCGCTCCCCCGCGAGCACGCCGGTGGGATCGGTCGAGACGGGCAGGCCGCGCTCGGACGCGGTGGGATGGGTGATCCTCAGCCCGGACGTGTCGATCAGCACGACGTAGTCGACCCCGGACGAGTCGGCGACCAGGTCCGCCAGCGGCTGCAGTGCGCGCGTCGCCTGCGCGAGCGGCAGCTGCACGCCCGCGCGGACCTGCTCGAGCCCCGCCATGCTCTCCGCGACGGCGCTGACCCGTTCGACGGTGGCCTGGCGGATGCTGCGCTCCTGCACGGCGACGGCGATCGCCGTCGTGATCCCGACGCATGCGAGCACCACGACGCACTGCATGAGCAGCACGAACAGCACACGGCCGCGTACGGACCCGTGCACCGCCCCGTCGCGCATTCCGACCTCCGTGGCCCGTGATCATCAAAGAGCACAACTGCGCCGGCGCGTGCCGCGCAGTGCGGGCGCTGTCATCCTACTGAGCACGTCACAGCGAAGTGAGGAGATCAGGTGCGACAGCGGATCATGGGCACGATCGTCGGTATCGTCGCCGCCGGGCTGTTCGCCGCAGCCGCCGTCAGCGCAAGCGTGGCCGGCAGCGCGGAGAGCCCCCGGACCAAGCTCACCCTCGTCGCCCCCGCGGCGCCGGGAGGCGGCTGGGACGGCTTCGCGCGCGAAGCGCAGCGCGTCATGCGCGCCCACAGCATCGGCGGCGGCATCCAGGTCGTGAACATCCCGGGGGCATCCGGCACGATCGGACTCGGCCAGGTCGCCGAGATGGGCGATCGCCACGACGTCATGATGGTCACCGGCGGCGTCATGCTCGGCGGGATCATCGTGAACAACTCGTCGATCAACCTCCAGGACGTGACCCCCATCGCGCGTCTGGCCGACGACTTCAACGTGCTCGTCGTCCCCGGCGACTCGCCGTACGAGACCCTCGACGAGTTCGCCGAGGCATTGGCCGCCAACCCCGGCGGCACGGCGATCGCGGGCGGTTCGCTCGGCGGCATCGACCACCTGCTGGCCGGCATGCTCGCGCGCGACATCGGCGTCGATCCCGCCGCCGTGAACTACCTCGCCTACCCCGGCGGCGGCGAGGTGGTCACCTCGATCCTGTCGCACACGGCCAAGGCCGGGCTCAGCGGCTACAACGAGTTCCGCGACCAGATCGAATCGGGCAACCTCCGTGCGCTGGCCGTGTCGGCGCCGCAGCCGATCGACGGGATCGACGTGCCGACGTTCGTCGCGCAGGGCTACGACGTCGCCATGTCGAACTGGCGCGGGTACGTCGCCCCTCCCGGCATCTCGGATGCCGTGCGGGACGAGCTCGTCGCGATGGTGACGGAGATGCGCGACACGCAGGACTGGGCCGACACGCTCGCGCGCAACAGCTGGGTGGACAGCTACATGGTCGGCGCAGAGTTCGACGAGTTCATCCGCACCGAGACCGAACGCACCGAGGAGATCATGAAGGAGCTGGGACTGTGACCGGCGCACCCGAACCGACCGCCGTCACCACCGGCACCCTGCGCGCACTGCGCACGCCGCGCTGGTTCACGGGCCGCAGCGAGCTCATCGTGGTGGCGGGCGTCCTCGCCCTCGCCGTCGGCATGACGATCGGCATCGTGACGATGCAGGTGCCCGACGGGACGGCCTTCCCGGGGCCGCAGTTCTTCCCGATCATCGTCGCCGCGTTCCTGTACGCGGTCGGTCTCGCGCTCGGCATCAGCGTCCTCGTCTCGCCGCGGCGCGCCCACGTGGCCGACGATCCCACCGAGTTGTCCACCGACATGCTCGAAGACCTCGGCGGACTCGACGCGACCAGCGAGATCCGCGTCGTCGCCCCCGAGACCCTCGCGGCAGCCCACGGCGCGACCGCGCCCGGCGGACTCGATGTCAAGACCGTCCTCATCACGGTCGGCGCACTGGTCGCGTTCATCCTCGCCCTCCCCGTCCTCGGCTGGCTGCTCAGCGCCGCCGCCCTGTTCTGGGTGCTCGCGTGGGCGTTCGGCAGCGCCCGCCCCCTGCTCGACATCGGCATCGCCGTCATCGTTTCGTCATTCGTCCAGCTCGCCTTCGGCGTAGGCCTCGGCCTGTCGCTGCCGGCGGGCATCCTGGAGGGAGCCTTCCCATGGATCAGCTGAGCCACCTCGCCGAGGGGTTCGCGGTCGCGTTCACCGCGCAGAATCTCCTCTTCCTCGTCATCGGGGCCGTCCTCGGCACCGCGGTCGGCGTGCTGCCGGGCCTGGGCTCGGCGATGGCCGTCGCGCTGCTGCTCCCGGTCACGTTCAGCCTGGACCCGACCGGCGCGTTCATCATGTTCGCGTCCATCTACTTCGGCGGACTGTTCGGCGACTCGACCTCCGGCATCCTGCTGAACACCCCCGGCAACTCGTCCGCGATCGCGACGACGTTCGAGGGCCATCGCATGGCCAGGAACGGGTACGCCGCCAAGGCACTGGGGACGTCGGCGATCGGCGCCTTCCTCGGCGGGTTCATCGCCTGCGTGCTCGTCGTCTTCTTCGCGCCGTACATCGTGGAGCTCGCGAAGGTCTTCGGCCCGGCTGAGTACTTCGCCCTCGCCGTGTTCGCGTTCGTGGCCATCTCGGCGGTGGTCGCGGACTCGATCGTGCGCGGCCTGGTCGCCCTCGGGCTCGGCTTCGCGCTCGCGCTGGTCGGGATCGACGGCATGAGCGGCGCGGAGCGGTTCACGCTGGGCACGCCCGTTCTGTTCGACGGCATCTCGATCATCGTCATCACGGTGGGGCTGCTCGCCATCGGCGAGGTGATCCACGTGGCCTCGCACATCCGCCGTGGCCGCCCCGAGGACAGCATCATCAGCCCGAAGGGCTCGCCCTTCCTCAGCCTCGCGGACTGGCGCAAGGTGATCCTCCCGTACCTGCGCGGAACCGCGTTCGGCGTGCCGTTCGGCGCGATCCCGGTCGGCGGATCGGAAGTGCCCACCTTCCTGGCCTACGGCACCGAGAAGCGCCTGGCGAAGCGGCGTGGCGACACCGAGTTCGGCACGACCGGGTCGATTCGCGGCGTCGCGGCTCCCGAGGCGGCCGGCAACGCGACCGCAGGATCGGCGATGGGCGCGCTGCTCGGCCTGGGTCTGCCCACCTCGGCGACGGCGGCGATGATGATCGCCGCGTTCCAGCAGTACGGGATGCAGCCCGGGCCGCTCCTGTTCGAACGCAGCGCCGATCTCGTCTGGCCGCTGCTGGCCAGTCTGTTCCTGGGACTGGTGATCCTGCTGATCATCAACCTGCCCTTCGCCGCCGTGTGGGCCAAGCTCCTGCTCATCCCGCGCCACTACCTCTACGCGACCATCACGGTCCTGTCGGTGCTCGGCGTGTATGCGATCGGCTCGCGCACCGTGGACCTGTGGATGGCCCTCGGGATCGGGATCATCGGCTTCGGCATGCGGCACTTCTCGATTCCGCTGGCTCCCGTGCTGATCGCCGCGATCCTCGGACCGATGGCCGAGACGCAGCTGCGCCGTGCGCTGGCCGTCTCGGAGGGAGATCCCGGCATCCTCGTCGCATCACCGCTGACGATCGTGCTCTACGTCATCCTCGCGGCGATCGTCGCCTTCAGCGGCCTGCAGCATCTGCGGCACGCGCGTCGCGACCGCACCGCCACGTCGCGCTCGGTGCGGGTCGGCGCCGGCCGCTGAGCGCACCGGCGCCGGTCGCGCCGGCACGGAACGCCGACTCCGCCACAGGCCGGGCGGGACGCGAGTTCTCCACACCCTCCGCCCCAGAGCCGTCCGGTCGCGTCCGCGGGTCGGATGCCGGACCTACTGTCACCGGCATGCTCAGAGCACTCGAACCCGGTCGTCCACGCCCGTACCGCGTCCCCTGGCGGATCGATCGCGTGCACGAGACCCATCCGCTCGTGACGAACGACAGCGACGAGCCCGCCGACTTCGTCCGCGTCTTCCGGTCGGACGGGCCGACCGAGCACTGGGGGCAGCTGCTGCCCGGTGCGACCGCGGAGCTGTGCCTGTGCGAGGCCGATCTCAGCTCCGTCGTCGTCACGCTGGCCTGGTACCGCTGGTCCAGCGACGAGGAGTACTGCTGGCGTTTCGTGCTGTGACGGATCGGGGCACAATGGGGCCATGGGCATCTTCCAGCAGAAACCCGAAGAGCCGACCGAGTGGGCCGGGCTGCCGTCCGATCCGTGGGAGCCGTGGTCGTCGTTCAAGGTGCTGCCGCCGCCGGTCGCGGCCACGGACCTGCCGACCACCACCGGCATCACGATCGACGTTCCCCTCGAGCTCCCCGCCCCGCATTCCGATGACGCAGAGGCGTGACGGCGGACCGCCCCAGTAGCCTCGACGTCATGGATCGCGTGCTGGCCTGCCTCGCCGACTGGATTCCGCGCCAGCGCTGGTACTCCGCGCGGTCGCATGCGCCGCGCCTGCAGCATGTCGCCGTCTGGGATCTGCCGTCTCCCGACCCCGCCGCGCGGATCCAGACCCACCTGGTCGCCGATGTGGATGCGCATCCCGTCGTCACCTACCAGGTGCCCGTCGTGCTGCGTGCGACGCCGGCCGACGGCGCGGGCCTGATCGGCTCCCCCGTCCCCGGCGTCGTGCTGATCGACGGCCCGCACGACCCCGCGTACGCCACGGCGCTGCTCCGGCTGGTGACCTCGTCCGACCGGGTCGGCGGCGCCGCAGCCGGTGCCCGAGGCGTTCCGTCCGCGGCCGCGCCCGCCCTCGCGACCGGCGAGGCCCCCCGAGTGCTCGCCGGAGAGCAGTCCAACACGTCGATCATCTACCGCGGCGATCGCGGGCTCCCCGTCATCTGCAAGGTGTTCCGCCAGGTGCACCACGGACGCAGCCCCGACATCGAACTGCAGTCCGCGCTCGCGCACGCCGGTTCACCGCACGTGCCGCGTGCCGTGGGCTCGGCCGAAGGCGAGTGGATCGGCCTCTCCGGCGCCCCCGCATCCGGCTCGCTCGCCTTCGCGCAGGAGTTCCTGCCCGATGTCGAAGACGCCTGGCGCGTCGCCCGTCGTGCCGCTCGCGCGGGCGAGGACTTCGCCGAGCGCGCGCGAACGCTCGGCGCCGCCACCGCCGCCGTCCACACCTCGCTCGCGCGGCTGTTCCCGCGCGCCGAGTCCGACGCGGCGGTCCGTGACGCGACGCGCGCCGCCTGGGAACGTCGGCTCGCGATCGCGATCGCCGAGGTCCCCGAGATCGCCGCGCACGCGGCCGCCATCGCTGCGGCCTATCAGCGCGCCGCGGATCAGCCATGGCCGGCCGTCCAGCGCATCCACGGGGACTTCCATCTCGGCCAGGTGCTCCACGTCCCGGGCCGCGGGTGGGTGCTGCTGGACTTCGAGGGCGAGCCGATGCGGCCGATGGACGAACGCCTCCGCCCCGATCTCGCCGTGCGGGATGTCGCGGGCATGCTGCGCTCGTTCGACTACGTCTCCGGCTCACTGCAGCAGCAGGACGCCGTCGTGTCGGATGCCGTCCGCGCGTGGGCCGGATCTGCCCGCGCCGCATTCCTCGGCGGGTACGAGGACACCGCGGGAGCCACGGTCGGCGGACCGCTCCTCGACGCGTTCGAACTCGACAAGGCGGTGTACGAGGCGATCTACGAGGCACGCAACCGACCCTCCTGGCTGAGCATCCCGCTCGACGCGATCGCTCAGCGGGCGGCACCGACCGAGCGAGACCGGTAGGCCCGCGCGCTCAGATCTCCCCCAGCTCGTCCGAGACGCTGTCCTCATCGTCGTCGTGCTCGACCTCGCGGTCGCCGCCGAGCTCGGCCTGCCACCGGTCCCACTCCCCCATCAGGTGCTCCACCGCTGCGTGGAAGCGCTGGGTTGACGAGCGGTCCGCCGTGTCGCCGAAGTAGTAGCGGGACCAGTGCGCGAGGCGAGCCGTCGCCTGCGGGTCGCCGACCAGCCGGCGCAGCGCCGCGACGTCTCCCGCATCGCCGGGGGTCAGCCACTCGCACTCCGCGAGGTACCCGGACTCCTCGATGACCGCGGCCGGGTGCACCGGGCGCGTGACGAACAGCGCCTTGCCCACCGCCAGACGGTCGTACACCATCGCAGACACATCCATGACGGCGATGTCCGGGGCGACGAACTGCCAGTTGAGGTCGGCGGACCGGTCGAAGATGTGCCCGGCGGTCGGGTCGGCGGCGTTCGCGGCCGCGATCGCGTCGATGATCCGTGCGTTGGCGCGCCCGTACTCGGGGTCGAAGACGCCCGACCTCGGGTGCGGACGGTAGATCAGCCGCGCAGTCGGGTCGGCGAGCACAGCCGCCGCGAGCGCCTCGCCGTGGCTGATGATCGAGCCGTACGACATCGACGCGCGATCGCCTTCCCACGTCGGCGCGTAGAACACGGACATCCGTCCGTCGTCCGGCAGGGGTGCCGTCGCGATGCCGTAGTGGTCCACCTGCGGACGGCCGATCGGCAGCGCGCGACGATCCACCTCGTAGTCCCACAGGGCGCCGCGCAGCCTCGCGATCGCGGCATCGCCCGCGACGAAGGCGTAGTCGTACGCGCTGATCTGATTGCTCCGCATGTAGACCTTGTCGCTCTCGCCGTGGCTGATGAACACGTGCCAGCGGTGGCCGTAGCGGAACATCTGGAAGTTCCGGGTGTTCTGGTTCACGTAGAGCACGACGCGAATGGTCTGCTGCGCCAGCAGCGACTCGACGTCATCGATGGACCGGGCGTACACGACCGGGAGCGGACACTCCCCGAACAGCGCCCGGGCGCCGCGCGCGGCGCGTGCGATCACGACCACCGGCCACCGTTCCGCGAGCTCCACCAGCGGTGCGTACCACTGACGGAGCTGATAGAGGTTGACGGGCCCGTCCGCGAAGTAGACCGCGACCTGGTAACGCCCGGCGTCGAGCGGACCGCGCTGACGTTCGAGGCGCTCCGCCTCGGCGATCGCGGCGCGTGACTTGAGCGCACCCCGCACCAACCGGATCGCCTTGCGCGCGTCATCCTTCACCGACATCCCTCCAGCCTACCGACGCGGTCCTCCGGCGGTCTGCCCATGGGATGATCGTCGGATGCACGATGACGAGCCCGGCGAGCGGGACGCACCCGTTCCCGCGCCGGATGCGGGCGTCACGTTCATCATGCCTGTGCTCAACGAGCACGACTATCTCGAGCGCGCAGTCCGGTCCGTGCTGGCGCAGGAGGTCGACGGCCCGGTCGAGCTGATCCTCGCCCTCGGACCGTCGACGGACGGAACGACCGCCCTGGTGCGTGAGCTCGCCGCCGCGGATCCGCGCATCCGCCTGGTCGACAACCCCGCAGCCGACATCCCCGCGGGTCTCAACCACGCCATCCGCGCCGGCACCGCCCCGACCGTCGTCCGCGTCGATGCGCACTCCGAGCTCGACGCCGGGTACGTGCGCCGCGCGCTGGCGACACTCGCACGTGAACGCGCGGCGAACGTCGGCGGCGTGATGCGCGCCGACGGGCGCACCCCGTTCCAGCGCGCCGTCGCCCGCGCCTACAACTCCCCCATCGGGCTGGGGGGCGGCGCCTACCACGGCGGCGGCGAACCCGGCCGCGCCGAATCGGCCTACCTCGGCGTCATGCGCCGCACGGTCATCGAGGAGGTCGGTCTGTTCGACGAGTCGGTGCGCCGCGGCGAGGACTGGGAGCTCAACCTGCGCATCCGCGCCGCCGGATACCGTGTCTGGTTCGATCCGGACCTGGCCGTCACATACTGGCCGCGCGAGAGCTGGGCACGGCTCGCGCGCCAGTTCTGGGCCACCGGCACGTGGCGCGGGGAACTCGTCCGCCGCTACGGCCGGCGCAACTCGCTGCGCTTCTTCGCCCCGCCGCTGCTGGTCCTCGCCCTGGTCGCGGCGGTCGTCGTCGCGCTCCTGCAGATGACCGGCGTGCTCACCGGTCTCGTCGGCGCGCTGGCCGGGATCGTGTACGCGCCGCCGGCGCTCTACGCCCTGCTGCTGATCGGCGTCGCGTTCAGCCCCGCCGCCGGGCGCGGACTGCGCGACCGGCTGTGGACCCTCGCGGTCCTCCCGACGATGCACGTCGCCTGGGGAGGCGGATTCCTCGTCGGCGTGGTGCGCGGCGCACGCGACACCGTCGACACGTCACGGCTGAGCCGCAACACCCCGCTTCCCTAGTCCCGGTCCACGTAGCCCTGGTCGAGGAGGCGCGCCACGACCCGCTGCGCCGCCCTCCCGTCGTCGCGGGCGTTGAAGCGCTCACGCCATGCCGCGTACCGCGCGGCGTATCGTTCCCGGCCCCCCTCGTCCGCCAGCGCGGCCACAAGCTCGTCCTGCGTCGCGACGACCGGCCCGGGCGCGTGCGCCGCGAGGTCGAAGTAGAAGCCACGCAGCTCACCGCGGTAGTGCTCGAGGTCGGGTGTGAAGAAGTACATCGGCTTGCCGGTGGCACTGAAGTCGAACATGACCGACGAGTAGTCGGTGATGAGGGCATCGGCGGCCAGCAGCAGCTGGGACATGTCGCCGAAGGTCGTGACATCGACCACACGAGGAGCATCGGCGTCGCCGGAGAGATCCTGGCCCGGCAGCAGCGTGCGCGAGTGCCCGCGGACCAGCACGACGGCGCCGGTCGCCGCCGCCAGGGCCTCCGCGTCGAGGAAGTCGACGATCTCCGCACGGTCGTCGCGCCAGGTCGGGGCGTACAGCAGCACCCGCGCGTCCTGCGCGACTCCCAGCTTCGCGCGGATCGCCGCACCCTCCCCCGTCACGAGGACGTCGTTGCGCGGGTACCCCTCGATCCACACCTGTCGACGGAACGCGTAGGCCGCGCGCAGGATCCGCGCCCCGTACGGATTCTGCGCCAGCAGCACGTCCCAGCGCCGGCTCTCGCGCAGCACCGCGACGATCCGACGCGGATCGAACCCCGGCCGATGCAGCGCGAGACGCTTGAGCGATGTCCCGTGCCACGTCTGCAGCACGACCTGGCCGCGACGGCGGGCGAACCGGCGACGCAGCCAGTCGTTGACGACCAGCAGCCGTGACGCGCCGCGCGCGCGCCACCAGTCGGGGCTGCCTTCGACGACCGCGATGGCACCGTCGGGAACCGGCACCGACAGGTCGACGACGCTCCAGTAGCGTCGGACGTCGGGGGCCACGCGGGCGAGCTCCCGGTCGATCGCGAGCGGATTGCAGCTCACGTTGCGCCCGTAGAAGCTCTCGAAGAACACGGCGTTCTCCAGGCCTCCCGGCCGCGTCGCATAGCGACGCTCGAGGGCGTCCTGTCCCTCCCCGGAGTCGTAGGCGGGGTCCAGAGGCGGTCCGATCCGCAGCGTGGGCCCGTCCAGCTCGGCCCGCAGCGTGCCGAGCATCGCGAGGCGAAGCGCGGCGGTGATCTCCATCGGCGCGCCATCGGCACCGCGCACCCGCAGCTCGTACTCTCCGGCGGGCAGCGGCAGCTCCGATCCGCCCCAGCGCGCAGCCCTCAGCGGCAGCACGGCCCGCCACGTCACGCCCCGGCCGGTGAGCCGCGCCGTCGTCCGTGCCCGGCGGCCCACGGCATCGACCGCGGCCGGGCGCGGCCCGGTGCCCGACAGTACGAGCGCCGGGGTGGCCCCGGCGTCGAAACGCGCCTCGATCATGCGGCTCCCTTCGGCAGACTCCGCAGGATGGCACGATACACGCGCTCGGTGTTGCCCCCGTCCGCGAAGGCGTGCACGGCCGCGCTCAGACGGGCAGCGCGGTCGAGCCGCTCGGCCCTGACGGCCTCGTCGGCGAGCAGGTCGTGCAGCTGCGCGGTCACGGCATCCCAGGTGGCGGCCACGTCGGGGCCCGCGACGTCGCGGTATCGCCCGTAGAAGCCCCGCGTCGCGGCGTACACGGCCTCGTCGGGGGCGAACCAGACCACCGGGAGGGGCACGAGCGCGCTGTCGAAGGCGAGCGAGGAGTAGTCGGTGACGAGCACATCCATCCCGGGGAGCAGGGGCGTCACGTCGGAGACGAGCTCGCTGCCGAGCCGGCGGACGCGGTCGGTTCGGCGGGGCGGTGCGTACTCGCCGGCGCCGAGCGGGTGCGAGCGGATGAGCAGGAGCGCGTCCTGCTCATCCAGCAGCCGCAACACGGCGGCCCAGTGCCGGGCGTCCGGGACGGCGGGATCCGGGGCGCCGTCGCGCCACGTGGGTGCGTACAGCACGATGCGCGTCTCGTCTGCGACGGCCCCCACCGCCGCGGCGATCTGTACGCGCGCCGATCTGCGGCGCTCGGCGGCCGTGCCGCGCGAGAGCACGTCGACCCGGGGCTCCCCCGTGACCGGGACCGCGGCGTCGCCGAGGCCGAAGGCGGACTCGAGGCGGCCCCGGACGAGATGCGAGGCGGCCGGGATCAGCCGGATGCGCCGCTGCGTCGACCGATACGCCGCGGTCAGCAGCGCGCTGATCGGCCCGGCGGCGACGCGCAGGGGGCTGCGGGTGGTGACGGGAGAGTCCAGCCCGATGCGCTTGAGCGGGATGCCGTGCCACAGCTGAACGACGTGCGCGCCGGAGGTCGCGTAGCGGTTGACGTCGCCGAACCCGTGCGTGACGACGATCACACGCGCTCGCGCGGTGCGCCAGAAGCCGCGCGGCGATGCCTTCGGCACGTGCGGGATGCCGCGGGATCGAGCTGCGGCCTGCTCGTGCGCGGCGCCGGTGAGCCAGACCGCGGGCACATCGTCCTGCGCGGCGCGCTCCCACAGCGCGAGCGCGCCGTCGGCGACACCGGTCGCGCAGCCGAACACCCATTCGTCGCGTGAGCGCGGGATCAGGAGGGTCGCGACCCGGCCGAGGACGTACAGCGGCAGACGCAGGAGCTTGCCCGCATTGCCCACGCTGAACGAGAAGGACCCCACCCGGCGAGCCTATCGCGGGGTGGGGTCCGGCTCTTCCGGCGGCGCCGGACGATGAGGGCTCAGCTGGTCAGCGTGCCGAGTTCGACCTCGATCTGCTTCGAGACGCCGTCGCGGACGTACACGAGCGTCGCGCTGCTGCCGGCGGCCGCCGCGCGCACCTGGGCGGTGAGGTCGGTGGCCCCGCCGATCGGGACGCCGTTGAACTGCGTGACGATGTCGCCCTCCTGCAGCCCTGCCGCCGATGCGGCGCCACCGCGGGTCGCCTCGCTGATGTACGCGCCCGCGATCGTGCTGCCGTCGATGTAGGCGGCGTCGGTGACCATCGCGCCCAGGAGACCGTGCGTGGCGACGCCGTCGGCGATCAGCTCGTCGGTGATGCGCTGGACGACGTTCGAGGGGATCGAGAACCCGACGCCGATCGACCCGGCTTCACTGGACGAGTTCCCGGCGGTCGCGATCGCGACGTTGATGCCGATGAGCTTGCCCTCGTCGTCGACCAGCGCACCGCCGGAGTTCCCGGGGTTGATCGCAGCGTCGGTCTGGATCACCGCGATCGAGATCGTGCCCTGCGCCCCCGACTGGCCCCGGCCCTGGCCGAAGTCGAACTGGAACTGACCCTGGTTGCCGGGCTGGTCGTCGTCCTCCTCCTGATCTCCGGCGTCGGGCGCTGCCGAGGAGGCGATCTGGATGGAGCGGTTGAGCGCGCTCACGATGCCGGTCGTGACGGTGTTGGACAGTCCCAGCGGCGCGCCGACGGCGACCGTCTGGTCACCCACGTTCAGCGCAGCCGAATCGGCGAAGTCGATCGGCGTGAGCCCCTCGGCGTCGATGAGCCTGATGACGGCGAGGTCGTAGAGCGGGTCGGTGCCGACGATCTCGGCGTCGTAGACCCGCCCGTCAGAGGTCGTGACACGCAGCGCGGGATCGCCGGTCGCGCCGTCGAGAGTGACGACATGGGTGTTGGTGACGACGTACCCGTCCTCGGAGAGCACGACGCCCGAGCCGGTGCCGCCGGTCGAGCCGCCGGACGCGGAGATCGTCACGACGCTCGGCACGACCTTGGCAGCGATCGCGGTCGTCTGGTTCACCGAGCCGGGGTCGTTGACCGTGACGGTGCCCGGCGAGCTCGTCACGACCGTTCCGGGCGCTGGGAAGAGCGAGGCGCCGGCGGCCGCGCCGCCCAGTCCGGCCGCACCCCCGACGAGGGCGGCGGCCACCATGATCGCGACGATCTTGCCCGCCCCGACACGCCCCTCGGTCTCGGACGCGGTCTGCGGCGCGGGGTCGGGCGCGCGGAACGCAGGAGGGACCGGCTGCGCCGGCTGAGTCTGGGCCGACGGAGTCTGGGCCGTCGGCGGCAGGTGCGCCGGCGGGGCCGGCACGGGCTGCGCGACCGCGGACTGCTGCGGCACCGCGGGATGTGCCGCGGGATGTGCGGCGGAGTACGCGGAGGCGTGTGCGGCCGGCAGCGGCGGTCGCGGCGGGATCTGCGAGCCCGACTCGGGCCGGAGGTCGGAGCCGGCGGCTGCGGGCTGATCGCCCGGGTCGCGGGACGTGTTGTCGGTCATGGTGTGCTCCTCGGTTCCAATGCCCCTCCAGGATGACGCCGAATGCTGTGCGTTGCTTATGCCACCGCCCGGATCAACCTATGCGTTGTAGCCTGAGCGCGATGCATGCGATCTCCGGCGCCTGGCGGCGCACCGCGCGTGGAGCGGGGCTGCTCGCCGCCGACGGCAGCGCCGCCCCCACCATCTTCGCCGAGATGTCGGCGCTCGCGGCGCGCACCGGCGCGATCAACCTCGGTCAGGGGTTCCCCGACGAGGACGGACCGGCCGCGGTGCTCGACGAGGCGCGCGCCGCGATCGCGCGGGGCGAGAACCAGTATCCGCCGGGACGCGGCATCCCGGATCTGCGTGCGGCGATCGCCGAGCACCAGGCACGCTTCTACGGACTCCGTGTGGATCCGGACCGCGAGGTGCTCGTCACCGCGGGAGCGACCGAGGCGCTGGCGGCGACCATCCTCGCCCTCATCGACGACCCGGCCGACGAGGTCGTCGTGTTCGAGCCGTTCTACGACGCCTACGCCGCGTGCGTCGCGCTGGCCGGCGCGCGACTGGTCACCGTCCCGCTGCGCTGGCCGGACTTCCAGCCCGATCTCGACGAGCTGCGCGCGGCTGTCACCGACCGCACGCGCCTGATCCTGGTCAACGACCCGCACAATCCGACGGGGGCCGTCCTCTCGGCCGACGCGCGCGCCGAGATCGTGCGACTCGCCGAACGTCACGACGCGGTGATCGTCACCGACGAGGTGTACGAGCACCTCGTGTTCACCGGTCCGCACACCCCGCTCGCGACGCTCCCCGGCGCCGGTGCCCGCACGCTCACGATCTCCTCGGCCGGCAAGACGTTCGCCACCACGGGCTGGAAGATCGGCTGGGTCACCGGCCCCGCAGCGCTCGTGGATGCCGTCCTGGCCGTCAAGCAGTTCCTCACGTATACGAGCGGCTCGCCGTTCCAGCCCGCGATCGCGGTCGGACTCCGCCTGCCGGACGCGTACTTCCGCGCAGCGGCGGCCGCGCTGCGCGGCAAGCGTGATCTGCTCGGTGACGGCCTGCGCGCCGCGGGCCTCACGGTCTCCGAGCCGGCGGGCTCGTACTTCACCGTCGCCGATGCGGCATCGCTGATGGTGCGGGACGGCCACGCCGACGCGGCGGATTTCTGCCGCGCACTGCCCGAACGCGCGGGCGTGGTCGCGATCCCGCTGACGGCGTTCGTGACGGCCGAGCACCGCGCGTCCTATGCGACGCTCGTGCGCTTCGCCGCGTGCAAGCGCGTCGAGGTGATCGCCGAGGCCTCTGCGCGCCTCGGCAGGAGCTGAGACGGCTCAGGCCCGCGGGACCACGTCGAAGCGGCGCAGCGCGAGAGCGGGGTTGACCCGGCGCACACGCTCGACGCCCTCGGCCTCGACGTAGCCGACGGCGAGGTCGCTGCCCGTGCCGACGGCCGCGATGGCGACGCCCTGCGGGTCCACGATCATCGAGTGACCGACCCCGAGAGGCGGCGGATGATCGGCGCCGGCGACATACATCGTGTTCTCGATCGCGCGCGCCTGCAGCAGGGTGCGCCAGTGATGCTCCTTGAGCGGACCGCGCACCCACTCGGCCGCCACGAGGATCGCGTGGGCCCCGGTGTCGGCGAGCAGGCGCCCGACTTCGGGGAAGCGCAGGTCGTAGCAGGTCATGAGCGCGAAGCGCACGCCGTCGATCTCGAACGTCTCGGGAGCGGTGATCTGCCCCGGCTCGACCCAGTCCGACTCCCGCTGGCCGAACGCGTCGTACAGATGCAGTTTGCGATAACTGGCGATCACCCCGCCGGCGTCGACGGCCACGACCGTGTTGCGCACGCGACGCGCGTCGGACCCGCGCTCGAGCAGCCCTGCGACGACGCACACGTCGAAGCGCGCCGCGAGCTCCCGCAGCGCCGCGACGAACGGTCCGTCGACGTCCTGAGCGTGACGCGCGAGCGACTCGTCGAAGGGGTCGACGAAGTAGCTCGTGTACTCGGGGAACACCACGATCCGCGCGCCGCGGGCCGCCGCCCGCTCCACGAACTCCGCGACCGCGGCGACATTGGCCTCGGGTGCCGCTGTCGGCGCGAACTGGACGACGGCGACCGCCACGGCATCCGGATTCATGAGTTCCTCCCCGTGCGCGTGCGCACCCCGATCGGGACGATGAGCCACAGGGCGACGATCACGGCGGCCAGGGCGATGCCCGACGCCCACGAGGCGGACGAGCCCAGCACGATCTCGAAGACGAAGGCGACGACGCCCACCAGGAGCACCGAGACGATCACGAGGGATGTGATGAGCGCGGCGTGACCGTAGGCGACGACGGTGGGCTTGGCACGATGGCGGAACAGCAGGCGGTGCAGCGCGACCGGGGCGAGCGCGATCGCCGAGCACAGCGCCGAGAGCACGACCAGCACGAGGTAGAACGTGCGCTGGGGGCCGCTCAGATCGGCGAACGCGGGCTGGAAGGCCAGGGCCAGCAGGAATCCGGTGAGGATCTGGGTCCCGGTCTGCATGACGCGCAGCTCCTGCAGCACCTCGTTCCAGTTGCGATCGGCGCGCTCGTTGCGCGTCTCCTGCCGGCCGTCGGCGGCGATCCCCGCCGCGGCGAACGGCTCTTCGGGCGCTGTCGTCATGCGCTCATCCTCGCCGCTCGGGGGCCGCCTCGGCAACCGGCGCACGCCACCCCTCCGGGGCCGTGCTAAGCTATCAGACGTGCCGCGGGGTGGAGCAGCTCGGTAGCTCGCTGGGCTCATAACCCAGAGGTCGTAGGTTCAAATCCTGCCCCCGCAACCAATCGGAAAGGCCCCGCTTCGGCGGGGCCTTTCCTGTGGATCCGGTGCACAACCGGCTGGCGTGCGCAACCGGCTGCGGTGCACAACTCCTCCAGACTCGGCGGCACGCGACGCCCTTCCGCGCGATCCCGGGCACGTCGCCGGCGCGATCACCCGAGTTGGAGGAGTTGCGCACACCAGGCGTGCGGACTCCCGCTCGAAGTGGGCGGACGGCGAGCAGGTCACCGGCCGCGGGCCGCGACGGCGCGCCCCGCGAAGGGGCGCGCCGTCGTCATCACCCCTCCGACAGCTCGAGCAGACGCTCGATCGCCGCCGTGAGCCTCCGGTCGGCTTCGCCGTAGGCCGCCCAGTCGCCGTTCTGCAGCGCGGTCTCGCGCTCCAGCATCGCCTGACGTGCCTGCTCGAGCGCCTGCTCGTAGCCGATCGCCGGCGCGCCGGGATCGGTCGGCGTCGTGGGCTCGGTCGGCGTCGGCGTGGGCGTCGGAGTCGGGGTCGGCGAGACCGCGCCGTCCTCCGTGCTCGCACCGGAGTCGCCGCCGAACAGCGTGTCGAGCGCGTCCTGGAGCGTGTCCTCGAACGCGACCTCCTCGCCGAACGCGACCAGGATCTTGCGGAGCTTGGGCAGCTGTGTGCCACTGGAAGCCTGCACGAACACCGGCTGCACGTAGAGCAGACCGCCGCCCACCGGCAGAGTCAGCAGGTTGCCGTTGATCACCTCGGACGCACCCTGCCGCAGCAGGTTCATCTGCCCCGAGATCGTCTGATCCGAGGAGAACGTGTTCTGCACCTGGCCGGGGCCGGGGACGCTCACGTCGGCGCTGATCTCCAGCATCCGGAGCTTGCCGTACCCGTCGGCCTTCACGCCGTCTTCGGCGCCGGCGTCGGCGTCGACCGCGAGGTAGCCCATGAGCACGTTGCGCGAGGTGTTGCCCTCCGACGCGGGGATGAACGACGTGAACATCGAGAACGTCGGGTCGTCCTGTCCGGGCATCTGCATGGTCAGGTAGTACGGCGGCTGCAGCACCGGCTGGGTCTGCGTCGGGTCGTTCGGCGTCCGCCACGCGTTGTCGCGGCGGATGAAGGATGCCGCGTCGTCGACGTGGTAGGTGCCCAGCATCGCGCGCTGGACCTTGAACAGGTCGGTCGGGTAGCGTACGTGGCTCATCAGGTCGCCGCTCATCTCCGAGAGCGGCTTGACCGTGTTCGGGTACACGTTCTGCCAGGCCTCCAGCAGCGGATCCTCGTCATCCCACGCGTAGAGGGTGACCGAGCCGTCATACGCGTCGACGGTCGCCTTGACCGAGTTGCGCATGTAGTTGATGTCGTCGAGGGCGACGCGCAGCGCCGTGGTGTTCGTGTCGCTGATCGCGTCGCGGAGGCTGACGATCGACGAGTACGGGTAGTTCGCGCTGAGCGTGTAGCCGTCGATGATCCACACGATCCGGCCGTCGACGACGCTCGGGTACGGATCGCTGTCCAGCTCGAGATACGGAGCGGCCTTCTTCACGCGCACGCTCGGGTCGCGGTCGTAGAGGATCTGCGACTTCTCGTTGATGGCGTCGGAGAACAGGATGTCGGTGGACTGGAACTTCAGCGAGTAGATGAAGCGGAGGAACATGCTGCCCACCTCCGGACCGCCGTCCCCCGAGAAGGTCGTCTTGGTCTGGGCCGCGCCTTCCTCGCTGCCGCGCGGGAAGTCGAGCTCGATGTCGTCCGCACCGTCGGGCGCGCCGACGATCGAGTACAGCGGCGACGACTCGCCGAAGTAGATGCGCGGCTCGTAGGCCTCGCCCGTGGTGAGCGCGCCCGCGGTGGGGATGCCGCGCTCGAAGAACACCGGGTCACCGTCCGCCGTGCGGTCGTTGCCCTTGGCCGCGACCATGCCGTAGCCGTGCGTGTAGACGAGCGTGCTGTTGTACCACGAGGTCGCCGCACCCAGCTGGCTCATGTCGAGCTCGCGCACCGAGACGACGGCATCCTGGCTCTTGCCGTCGATCTGGTAGCGGTCGACGTCCATCGGATCGGTGAACTGGTAGTACCCGCGGTACTGCTCGAGCTGACGGATCGTCGGGCTGATGACGGCGGGGTCCATGATGCGGACGGATGCCGTGGTGTCGGCGTCGGCGCGCAGCTGCCCGGGAGAGACGTCGGTCACCGCCTGGAAGTCGGTCTTCTCGAGCGTGTCGATCCCGTACGCGGCCTTCGTCGCGTCGATGTTGCGCTGGAAGTACTCGGTCTCGAGCCGCTCCAGGTTCGGGGTGACCTGGAACTGCGTGACCGCCCACGGATACGCGACGCCGACCACGAGGGAGGAGACGATCAGCAGCGCCGTGCCGATGAGCGGGAAGCGCCAGCGGCCGATGACCGCGGTGAGCAGGAAGAGGACCGCCACGATCGACGCGGCGATCGCCAGGATCGTCAGACCGGGGATGATCGCGTTGACATCGACGTAGCTGGCACCCGTGATGCGGTCGCCCTCGGTCAGCAGCGTCTTGTACCGGTCGAGCCACAGGCTCACCGCCTGCACGGCGAGGTAGAGGGCGGCGAGGATCGCCAGCTGGATGCGCGCGGACTTCGAGATGCGCAGCTCGCGCTGGCCGATGCGAACCGCACCGTACAGATAGGACACCAGCGCCGTCACCAGCAGGCAGATGAGCAGGATCGCCGACAGGAACCCGAGCGCGGCGCTGTAGACCGGCAGCTCGAACAGGTAGAACCCGGTGTCCAGTCCGAACTCGGGGTCGACCGTCCCGGTGGCGACCCGGTTCGCCCACAGCCACACGGACTCCCACTGCGCCGATGTCGCGAAGCCCGCGAAGAAGCCGAAGAAGACGGGGATGCCCCACATGGCCAGGCGCCGCAGCGGCTCGACGACCTCCTGGTAGTGGTCCAGCTGCGAGCTCAGCCGCGCGTAGACCGGCCGCAGCCGGTACGCCAGTTGGATCGAGACGAAGACGGGGACGGCCATGGCGACGAAGCCGATGGCGAACATCGTCACCCGCGCGGTCCACTGCGTCAGCAGAACCGAATCGAAGCCGAGTTGGCGATACCACAGCCAGTCGGCGTACAGGCTCGCGAAGAGGAAGAAGGCCATCACCAGCGCGACGATGACGCCGAGGGTGATGCCGACGGCGCGGCGCAGTGGGCTGGGGGGCGTGGCCTGGTTCGGCACGGAGGTCGTGGTCACCCGTCCATCCTAAACGGGTGGATCTGAGCGATCGCCGTGGCGGTGCTCAGCGGGTGCAGGTCGGCAGCGCGTCGAGCTCCCCCTCGCCGCGCACGGCCGCCATGACCTCGAGCGCGTCCTCGAGCGTCTCGACGGCGAACACGCGCAGCCCGTCGGGGACGCGGTCGACGACTTCGTCGCAGTTGCCCACGGGAGCCAGGAAGTAGTCGGCCCCGGCATCCTTCGCCCCGTGCATCTTCTGCCGGATGCCCCCGATCACCCCGACCGTGCCCGCGGCGTCGATCGTGCCGGTGCCGGCGACGTGCTCGCCGCCGTTGAGGGCGCCCGGCGTGAGGGTGTCGATGATCCCGAGCGCGAACATCATCCCGGCGCTGGATCCGCCGACGTTGTTCAGCTGGATCGTCACGTCGAACGGGAAGTCGTAGTCGGGGGACGTCGTCACCCCGACCAGCCACAGCGTCTGTCCGTTCACCTGGCCCTGGCGAGGGCTGACCTCGACGGTGCGCCGGGCCCCGTCGCGCTCGATCGTGAGCTCGACGGGCGCACCGGCGCCGGCGTTGATGATCTCGCGCAGCTGCTCGGTGATCGTGACCGGCGTGCCCTCGGCGGCGACGATGACATCGCCGGGCTCGAGCACGCCGCGGGCGGCCGAGTCCTCGCTCAGCGCATACACCCGCACGGTCGGAGACACGTCGTGTCCGAGCTCGATGAGCGCGGCCGCCGTCGCCTCCTTCTGCGAGTCGATCATCATGGCCCCGACCTGCTCGTTGCGCTCCTCGGTCGTCAGCCCGTCGGGGAACACCGACTTCAGCGGGACGACGGCCTTGGCCGGGTCGGCCCAGGCCACCGCGAGCTCGAACCAGGACGGCGTGCGCTCGCGGTTGCCGACGACCTCGATGGTCAGCAGGTCCAGCGCCCCCTCCGTCGGGTACGTCGACGCCCCCGAGATCGAGATGAGCGGAATCTCCTCGCCCTGCGCGTCCCGCGCGGAGCCGAGCGTGTTGTAGACGGGTCCCTGCCGCTGGATGACGTACTGCGTGGGCAGCACCGTGAGGACGAGCAGTGCCAGCAACGCCACGGCGAGCGCCCAGATCCCCACCAGCGCGCGCCGGGGCAGCGCGCGGCGCGGCGCGGCGGCGATGGTCGTGCTGTCGTCGAACAGAGCCACGGGCGGCCTTCCTCCAGCGGTCGTTCGCGACCGGCGTAAGCGGGACCGCTCACCGTCGGACGTGCGGCGGGAGCGTGCGACTAGCGTAGGACGAGACGGCAATTCCCGGCTGAAAGGCGCCTGACATGCCCGACGACGAGCGCTCCCCCGACGACGAGTTCCAGGAGCTGCTGCGCAATCTGCTGGGCGGCGCGGGCGGGATCGACCCCGAGCAGCTGAGCCGGTTGTCCGGCATGAACATCGACCCCGCGATGCTGCAGAACATCATGCGCCAGCTCCAGGGCGCGTACGCGTCCGGCGGGGACGGCATCGACTGGTCCGCCGCCAAGACGCAGGCCCTGCACCTGGCCAATCGCGACGGACTGGGGATCACCGACGGGTCGCGGCAGAACTTCGAGCAGGCGTTCGGCCTGGCCTCGCTCTGGCTGAGCGAGGCGACCGCGATCTCGGATCTGTCGGCCGGCCCGCGGGCGATGACCCGCGGGCAGTGGATCGAGGCGACGCTGCCGGTGTGGCAGGAGCTCGCCGAGCCCGTCGCCAACTCCATCGCCGACGCGCTGACCGCCGCGATCGACGCGCAGACCCCCGAGGACATGAAGAGCATCGTCGCCGGCGCCGGCCGGTTCATGCGCACCATCGGCGGTTCTCTGTTCGCCGCGCAGCTCGGCGCCGTGCTCGGCCGGCTCTCGCTCGAGGTCGTCTCGGGTGGCGATGTCGGCATCCCGGTCATGCCCGACGGCGAGGCGGCGATCCTGCCGCAGAACTTCGCCGACTTCGGGCGCGATCTCGATGTGGCCGAGGACCAGCTCGCGCTCTACCTCGGCACGCGGGAGCTCGCCCACGCCCGCCTCTTCCGGCACGCGCGCTGGCTGCGGCTGCACGTGATCTCCCAGGTCACCGAGTTCGCGCGCGGCGTGCGCATCGACATGACGGCGCTCGAGGACGTCGCGTCGCGGTTCGATCCGTCCGACACCGATGAACTGCGCCGCGCGCTCGAGAGCGGCGCCCTGCTGCCGCAGCGCACCGAGGCCCAGACCGCCGCGCTGACGCGCCTCGAGAACGTGCTCGCGACGGTCGAGGGATGGGTCGACGTCGTCACCGAGGAGGCCACCGGCCGGCTGCCGGCCGCCGCGAAGATCGCCGAGGCGGTCCGCCGGCGGCGCGCCGTGGGCGGTCCCGCCGAGCAGGCGATGGCCTCGCTCGTGGGACTCGAGCTGCGCCCGCGGCGACTGCGCGAGGCCGCCGCGATGTGGCGGGCCGTGACGGACGCGGTGGGCATCGAGACGCGTGATTCGCTGTGGGACTACCCGGATCTCATGCCGACCGCCGAGGACATCGACGATCCCGCAGCGCTGGTCACGCGGCTGCGCGCCCGCGCCCGCGGCGAGGAGCCGCCGCGCGATGCCATGGACGACGCCCTCGAGGCGCTCCTGAACGCCGCCGCGGAGGCGCCCTCGGACGACGACGCGGGGAGCGGGGAACCGGGCACCGGCGATCCGGATGCCGGTGCATCCGACCGCGGGGACGACGCCCCGGGCGGTCCGCGCCCGGTCTGACGCGCAACGCCTCCTCCGACGCAACACCTCCTGCACAGGCCCGCGATCCGGTCGGATCATGCCGGGCCTGTGGACAGCGCGCCCGCGGCCGCCCGAAGCGGATCACAATCGGTGGATGCTCCGTCTGGCCGCCTCCCATCCCCCGCTGTGGCGCACGCCCACGAGCCTGCAGCTCGGCCCCGATCCGGTCGCCCGCATCGACGACGTGCTGCCCTGGCAGCAGGAACTGCTGGATGCACTGACCCGCGGCATCCCGGATGCCATGCTCATCCCGCTCAGCCGGTCCTACGGGGCGTCCGAGAGCGAAGTGCACTCCTTCGTCCGCACGATCGGGCGCGCGCTCACCGGTGGGCCGGACGCTCCCCTGCCCGCGCGCATCGAGCTGCCCGCGGACCTGCCCCCCGGCGAGGAGCGCGCGTTCGTGGGCGGGGTGCGCGACGCCGGGATCGCCGTGACCGCCGTGACGCGCTGGCCGGCGGTGGCGCCGGAACCGCCCGCGCCGACCATCGTCGTCGCGCATCGGCTGCTCGACCCGCGCCGGGCCGCCCGGCTCGTGGCCGCCGACATCGCGCATCTGCCCGTCGAGCTCGCCGGCGACCAGGTCACCGTCGGCCCGCTGGTCGTCCCCGGACGCACCGCGTGCCCGTCCTGCCTCTTCGAGCATCGCGTCGATGCCGACCCCGACTGGCCGCTCGTGGCCGCGCAGCTGCTGGGCCGCCCCGCCGTGCCGACCGACCCCGTCGTGCTCCTCGAAGCCGCCGTCCTCGCGGCGCGGCTGCTGCGGAACGCAGAGACGGTGGCGGCCCGCTCGGTGACCGTCAGCGCCGCGAGCGCGCGGCGGACGTGGACCGCCCATCGCCCGCACGAACGCTGTCTGTGCCGATCTCCCGAAGGAATCGCGATGGCTGACGATCCCGCCGGCCCGACGTCCGCGCCCACGACAGCGACAGGGTACGCGCGGCCCGCGTGATGCCGACGTAGGCCAGGCGGCGCTCCTCGTCGATGTGCTCGAAGCTGGTCGCGTACGAGATCGGCAGCAGCCCTTCATTGACACCGATCAGGTGCACATGCGGCCATTCGAGGCCCTTCGCCGCGTGCAGGGTCGCGAGGGTCACCGTCCGCAGCGACGGTTCGTGCTGGCTCTTGGCCCGCGCGAGCAGCTCGTCCGTGAACCCGCGCAGCGTCGTGCCGTCGGGCGCTTCCTCGGCGAGCCGCAGCACGGCGGCGCGGGCCTCCCAGGCGTCGCGCAGCGCCCCGCCCGCCGGAGGGGGGTCGTCGGTGAGACCGACCGAGCGCAGCACGTCGCGCACGGCGGCGACGAACCCGGTCTCGACGGGGGCGACCGAGGCGCCGCGCAGCGCCATGACCGCCTGGCGCACCTCGGGCAGATCGAAGAAGCGCTTGCCGCCCACGACGGTGGAGGCGACGCCGCGCGCCGCGAGCGCGGCCAGCAGGGGCGCGGACTGCGCGTTGGCCCGGTAGAGCGCGGCGATCTCGCGCGGGTCGATGCCCGCCGCGATCTGGGCCGCGATACGCGCGGCGACGCCCTCGGCCTCGGCGGCTTCGTCGTCGTAGGCGGTCACGGCCGGCTTTGGCCCGGACTCGCTCTCAGAGACCAGCTGCAGCGCCCCGGGGCGACCGCGCATGAGCTCGTTCGCGACGGCGAGGATCGCCGGATCGGAGCGGTAGTTGCGTTCGAGGCGCACGACGCGCGCGTCCGCGTGCCGATCGGCGAACTCCAGCAGGAACCGCGGATCGGCACCGGCGAACGAGTAGATGGTCTGGCTCGCGTCCCCGACGACGCACAGGTCGTGCCGGTCGCCGAGCCACAGCTCCAGCAGCCGGTTCTGCACGGGTGAGACGTCCTGGAACTCGTCGACGGTGAAGTGCCGGTACTGCTCCCGGACGGCGCCGGACACACGCGGCTCGGCCTCCAGCATCCCGGCGCACGCGAGCAGCACGTCCTCGAAGTCGAGTTGACGACGCTCGTCCTTGAGCTTCTCGTACGCACGCTGGAGGTCGATCACGGCGGACAGCTCGACGCCGGCGACGGCCGCAGGGCGCGCCTGCGCATACTGGTCCAGTGTGCGCATCGTGACCTTGCGCCACTCGATCTGCGAAGCGATGTCGCGCAGTGTCGCGCCGTCCAGCTTCAGCCGCACCGTCTCGGCGGCCTGCGCGAGAAGACGGATCTTGCTGTCGACGATCGTCGGGGCGGAGTCGCCGGCCAGCTGCGGCCAGAAGAAGTTCAGCTGCGCCAGAGCGGCGGCGTGGAAGGTGCGCGCCGCGACGCCCTCGACCCCGAGGGACCGCAACCGTCCGCGCAGTTCGCCGGCGGCCTTCGCCGTGAAGGTCACGGCCATCACCCGGGATGGCGAGTAGGCCCCCGTGTCGACGCCGTGGGCGATCCGGTGGGTGATGACGCGGGTCTTGCCGGTGCCCGCACCCGCCAGGACGCACACCGGTCCGCGCAGGATCGACGCCGCCTCCCGCTGCCGCTCATCCAGTCCGTCGAGGGGACTGCTCATCGCGCGGCCCAATCGGCGATCAGCCGGTGCGCGATCGAGGCCGTGCCCGGGAGGGTGAAATCAGCCTCCCCCGCGAGGGCGGCGGTGATCTCGGCGCGGGTGAACCAGCGGACCTCGACGATCTCGACGCCGTCGGCGCGTGCTTCGCTGGCGGGCAGCGCGGCCGCGTGGAAGCCGAGCATGATCGATCGGGGGTACGGCCAGGACTGCGATCCCCGGTAGGCGAGCCGGTCGACGATGACCCCGGCCTCCTCGGCGATCTCGCGCACGATGGCCGACTCGAGCGACTCGCCGGCCTCGACGAACCCGGCGAAGGTGGAGAACATCTGGCGCTGGGCCCAGAGGGCGTTCTTGCCGAGGAGCAGACGACGGTCGTCGGCGCTGGCGACCGCGACGATTACCGCGGGGTCGGTGCGGGGGAAGTGCTCGCGACCGCAGCCGCCGCAGTGGCGCGACCAGCCCGCCTGACGGACCTCGGTGCGCGTGCCGCAGGCGGGGCAGAACGGCGCGTCCAGGAGCCAGCGGCCCAGGCTCAGCGCCTCGACGAAGGCGCCCGCGTCCTCCGCGGACAGGGTGCCGCCGACGGCGCGCAGCGCACCCCAGGCCTCGGCGTCCAGCGGCGCAGGCGCCCGGTCGGTGGCGACGGCGGCGAGCACGGCACGGCCCTGGTCGTCTCTGCCGAGGAACGCCCACTCCACATCGCCGGTGACCTCCGCTGCGGACACGTAGCGCAGTCCGCCGTCGGCGAGGGGGGCACGGTCGCCGTGCACGGCGAGCACCCGCGCGGCGGGGTCGGCGCGCAGGCGCTCCAGCAGTCCCTCGTCCGCCCGCTCGTCGGCGGCGCGATCCAGGCTCGCCCGTGCCAGGGCGGGGAGCGGCGGGACGTCCATCGTCGTCATCGAGGACCTCTCTTGCGGGCGTGGCGCGAAGGCGCCGGGGCGTGCCCGACCTAACCTGGGGCTATGCCACGCTCACCACTCACTCTAGCCGCGTCGGTCACCTCCGCCCTGCCGCGGGTGGCAGTCGTCGGTGCAGCGCCGCTGACCGAAGACGTGTCCGGCCGATACGACAGTGCGGTCGCCCATCTCGAGGACGGTCGCCGCGTCGTGGTGCGCATTCCCGTCGACGCCGCGGCCGACGAGGATCTGCAGGGCGACGTCCGCGCTCTCCGCGCCCTCACGCCGGGAGTGCGCGGTGTCCTGAGCTTCCACGCGCCCGAGGTGCTGGGACAGACGCGCGTGGACGGCGTCACCGCGGTCGTGCAGACCTTCTTGCCCGGGTATCGGGTGGATGCCGCCCACGTGCCGGCCGGTCCGGGCGTCGCCACGGCGCTCGCCGCGGCGACAGCCAGCATCCACGATCTGCCGCCCGCGGTCGTCCGCGACGTGGGGCTGCCCGTGCGCACCCCCGGACAGGTGCGCGACGACGCCGAGCGCGTGCTCGACCGCGCCGAAGCGACCGGCCGGCTGCCGTTCGGCCTGCTGCGCCGCTGGAGCACAGCCCTCGGCGACGATGCGCTGTGGCGATTCGAGGCGACGGTGGTCCTCGGCGGCGTCGACCCGGCGTCGTTCACCCTCGAAGACGTGGACGGTCTTCCGACCGTGACCGGCCTGCTCTCGTGGGGTGGTCTGAGCGCGGGCGACCCCGCCGTCGACCTGCGCTGGACCGCGTCGGCGCCGGAGGCGCGCGATGACGTGCTCGCCGCGTATGCCCGCGTGTCCCACCGCGCCCCCGACGCGATGCTCGCCGAGCGGGCCCGGCTCTACGCCGAGCTGGAGTTCGCGAAGTGGCTCGTGCACGGCCACGAGGCCGGCTCGGAGTCGATCATCTCCGACGCGGTCGCCCTGCTCGAGTCGCTCGAAGAGAGCGTCCGCGACGAGCCCCCGCTCGCCCATGGCAGCGTCTCGGTCGACGACGCCTTCGCAGCGATCGATCGGGTCCCCGACGCGGGTGCCGACCCGGTCGACACCTCGATGCACACGGACACGTATGACCCGGGCCTGATGGGACGGTTCGACGACGGCGACGACGACGCGGACGATGACGAGACCGGTCCGGTTGCGCCCCTGCCGACTCCGGACCCCGCGCACGCGCACATCGAGACCGTCCCGATCGAGCTGTCCGACTGGGCGGAGTACGACGACGCGGTGGGACGTGGCGGGACGACCGACTCCGACGATCCCGACGAGGCGGCGCGCAACGCGCTGCGACGCTGGACCGGCACGGCCTGAGCGTCGTCAGCCGCGCAGGACGACGTCGTCGGCGACGTAGTAGAGCGCGACGTCGATGTCGGCCAGCGGCACGTCGTGCTTGGCATGGTAGGCCCGGCGGTACAGCTCGAGCTGCAGCATGCGCTCCTCGCGCTCGGCCGCGGTGCGCGGCGGGCGCCCGGTCTTCCAGTCGACGATCTCGATGCGATCGCCGCGTCGGTAGACCGCGTCGAGCTTGCAGATGATGATGTGCGGCCGGCCGTCGCCGAGCGCGTCGGGGTCGGCGAAGTCGATCTCGGTCTCGACCTCGATCGGCTGCAGCGGAGCCCACTCCGAGGCCAGGAAGTTGCGGGTGAGGCGCCCGAGCGCCTCCCGGTCGGCCGGCGCCGCGTCGCTCGCGTCGTCCTCGTTCTCCCACAGGGCGTCGTCGATCGATCCGCCGCGGCCGCCGAGGCCCGACCGCTGCTCGACCCAGGCGTGGAAGATCGTGCCCAGCCGGGTCTGCCGGTACGGGCGCTCGGGAAGCGGACGGGCGACGGAGGCGGCCGCGGCGCGGTAGTCGGCGACGAAGTCCTTGAAGCGGGATGCGGGGATGCGGGTGGGCGCGTGCAGTCCGCGGTCGGACAGGCGCGCGGCCCGCTCGGCGAGCAGGAGCTCGAGATCGCGCGTGGGCGCCGCCGGCTCCCCCGCCTGCGCGGCGCGGACGGCGTCCGCCGCCGCGTGCACGCGTGGCCGCCGGGCGCCGAGCGGGTCCATCGGCCACTCCAGCGTCTGGCGCACCTCCAGGTACGGGTTCTCGCCCGGTTCGCCGTCGCCGGGCAGCGCCGCGCCGAGCGCCGCGGCGATCTCGGTGAGGAAGTCACTGGCGTTCCGGGGCGAGGCGGTGCCCGACCAGCTCGCGCCGCTGAGCAGCAGATGGTCGCGGGCGCGGGTGACCGCGACGTAGGCGAGCCGGCGCTCCTCGCCGAGGTGGCGCGCCCGGATCTGCGCAGCGTACTCGGCCATCGCCTGCTTCAGCTCCTGCTGCGACGCGGCGTCGTCTCTCCGCCAGCCCAGCCGCGGCAGCCACCGGTGATCGCCGCGGAACGCATACGGCAGCACGCCGAAGCCGAGCCAGCCCTGACCGTCGCGCAGGCGCGTGGGCAGCTCGTCAGCCACCATGCGCACCACGGCGACCGCATCCCACTCGAGGCCCTTCGAGCCGTGGATCGTGAGCAGCTGGACCACATCGGGCTCGGGCGGCTCGGTCCGCGGTGCGAACTCGTCCAGACGCTCCGCACGGTCGAGCCAGGCCAGCAGGCTGGGCAGCGAGCCGCTGTCGTCGGTGGCGAGGAAGCCGTGCAGTTCGTCCACGAAGGCGCGCAGCTGGTCGCCGGCGATGCGGGCGGGCCCCCGCGCCTCGTTCGCGGCGAGCTCGACGTCCAGTCGCAGCTCGAGCTCGATGAGGCGGACCAGCTCGGGGATCGGCAGACCGGCCGCGCGGCGCAGTCCGGACAGGACGGCCCCGGCCTCGCGCAGCCGCGCGCGCGCGGCAGGCGTGAAGTCGGCGAGCCAGCCGTGGTCGGGGCGCTGGCGCGACACGAAGTCGAGCGCGTCGATGAGCGAGCCGCCCTCGTCCCGCATCCGCCCGGCCACCTCGGGCGCGAGCGGCCGCAGCGCGCTGTCGTGCCGGACGAGCCGCGCCGACAGCTGAGCGAGAACCCGCAGATCGGGCAGGCCGATGCTCCAGCGCGGTCCGGCGAGGAGGCGGATGAGCGATGAGCCGGCGCGCGGATCGCTGATCACGCGCAGGGTCGAGACGACGTCGACCACCTCGGGAGTGGACAGCAGTCCGCCCAGGCCCAGGATCCGGTGCGGGATCCCACGCCGGCCCAGCGCGTCGGCGAACCGCAGCATGTGCTTCTTGCTGCGCAGCAGCACCGCGCCGGTCGTCGCCGCGCCCCCGGCATCCCGGCGGGCACGGACCTGCTCGAACCACGCCGCGACGCGATCGGCTTCGGCATCGACGTCGTCTTCGAAGGCGATCGTGACCTCGCCGTCCGGTGCCTCGGGGCGCGGCCGGAGGGCGCCGACGGCGACGGGGGCGTCGGCTGTCAGCGGTGCGAGAACCGCGTTGGCCGCCGTGAGCACGCGTGCGCTGTTGCGCCAGCTCGTCATGAGCGAGTACTCCGCGCTCACGCCGTCGGGTGCGAACGCGCGGGCGAAGTCCCCGAGATTGCCGGCGCTGGCCCCGCGCCAGCCGTAGATCGACTGGTGCGGATCACCCACGGCCATGACGGCGGTGCGCGCGAAGAGCGTCGCCAGCAGATCGGTCTGCACGACCGAGGTGTCCTGGTACTCGTCGAGCAGCACGACGCGGTACCGGTCGCGCAGATCGGCCACCACGTCGGCGTGCCCGCGCGCGATCTGGAGGGCGCCGGCGACCTGATCGGAGAAGTCGATGACGCCGCGCCGCTGCTTGGCCTGCGCGTAGCCGCGCGCCAGCTCGACGAGCACGCCGAGCCCGCCGACCTTCTCGGCGGCGGTGCGCACGTCTGCGTAGACGCTCGTGCGCTTGTTCTCCGACGGCCGCTCGAGGACGTCCGAGAACTCCTCGGCGAAGCGCGCGAGCGCGTCGAGGTCGACGAGGTTGTCGACGCTGTCGCGTGCGATGCGCAGGGCCGCGTCGATGATCGTCGACGGTCGCTCCGCGCGGCCCTCCAGCCGCGGGTCGTCCGATCCGAGGACGACCGCGCGCATCAGCAGCCAGGCCGCCGACTCGCTCAGCACCGTCGCCTCGGCGTCCCGCCCGATCCGCACGGCGTGCTCGCGCACGATGCCGTCGGCGAAGCTGTTGTAGGTCGCCACCGTCGGCCGGTGCAGCAGCGCGTCGGGGTCGGGCGTGGCGGGACGGATGCCGGGCGTCAGCGTGTCCAGCAGCGCGCGCCGTGCGCTGTCGGGCGCGCCCGTCCGCTCGAGACGGACGAACTCGTCGAGCCGGCCCGCGGCGTGGAGCGCGGGCAGCTGCGGCAGGAGTCCGCGCTGCTCGAACTCGGACAGCCGCAGCAGGCGTCGCTGGATGCGCTCGGCGAGCTCGCCGGCGGCCTTGCGCGTGAAGGTCAGCCCCAGCACCTGGTCACGGCGGACCAGGCCGTTGGCGACGAGCCAGACGACACGCCCGGCCATCGTCTCGGTCTTGCCGCTGCCCGCGCCCGCCACGACGAGGGCCGGCGCCAGCGGCGCGGAGATGACGGCGGACTGCTCGGGAGTGGGCGGGAACTGGCCGAGCGCCGCCGCGATCGCCTCGGGCGAGATGGCCGGGGCCGGCCCGGACGGGTCGGGGGCGCGGGAGAGGTCGGGGGCGCGGGAGAGGTCGGGGACCGGTGCGGCGGAGGTCATGCCGAGCTCACCGCGCCGATCGTGTGGATGCGACACAGCCCCCGCGTGTGGTCGTCCCGGCAGTGCTCCTCGAACGGAGCGATGAACCGCCGCCCGCGCATGACGCCGACCGCGGCCTGCACCCGGTCCAGGAACGCCGCGCGGGTCTCGTCGTCGAACGGCGCCTGCACCGGCGCGGCGTACGGCGCCGTGCGCGTCTGGCGCAGCACGAGCAGCTTGGCGCCCCCGGCCACGCCCCCCTCCGTCCCGGCGATGGCGCCCCGCTCGAACGCGAGCTGGTAGGCGGCCAGTTGCGGATTCGAGGCGACGGCACCCGCCGTGGTGGGCTCGCTGCGCCCGGTCTTCAGGTCCACGATCACGATACTCCCGTCGGCGAGCTGCTCGACCCTGTCGATGTAGCCGCTGAGCACGGCCGGGTGCGCGCCGTCGCCGGCGCCCGCGATCGGGATGTCGATCTCGAAGTGCGGCTCCGCGCTGACGAGCGCGCCGCCGATCGCATCGAAGTCGCGCAGATAGGCGGCCAGGCGCGACACGAGATCCCGCGCGCGGGCGTGCTCGGCGCGGCCGATCCACTCCGCCTCGAACTCGAGCTCTCCCCACCGCTCCTCCACCATGCGCCAGAGCGTGCGCTCATCGGCTCCTGCGGCGCGCTCCAGGGCGTCGTGCAGGATCGTGCCGATCCCGGCGACCGTGGTCCCGGCGTCGGCGCCCAGGTCCGAGATCGCCCAGTTGAGCTCGCACTCCTCGAGCGCGTGCAGCCGCGACGGCGAGACCCGCACGGGTGCGGCCGCGAGGTCGTGCAGCGGTCCGACCGCCGTGGGCGCGGCCACGCCGTACCAGTGCGCGGGGTCGGCGCCGGCGACGCCGGCCGCCGCGAGCAGTGCGAGCTGACCGGCCGCGTGAGCCCGCGCGGGCTGTGCGCTGCGCGGCTCGGTGAGGGTGCGCCGGTGCTGCGCGACCAGCCCCCGCAGCGAGAGCGGATGCTCGACCGCGCGCGGCGCGGGCGCAGCCGGCGGCAGCAGCTCGAACAGGACGCTCGGTCCGGTCTCGTCGTCGTCGACCGCGGTGACCACGACCAGCGTGCGGGCGCGGGACAGTGCGCGCACGAACAGGCGCAGCTCGTCGTGCAGCACCGTGCGCCGGCGGTCCACGGCATCCGGCTGCGTGTCGCCGTCCGCGAGGCGCCAGGTGTCGAGCAGGCCCCCCCGCGTGCGGAGGTTGGGCCACACGCCCTCCTGCACGCCCGCGACCACGACGGTGTCGAACTCGGTGCCCAGGGCGCCGGCCGGGGTGAGCACCCGGACCGCATGCGGCGCGATCGGCGCCATGAGCCGGTCCTCGGCGATCTGGGAGTGGAGCATGCCGCGGATGAAGTCCAGTGCGCCGGTGCCGTCCTCGCGCTCGCCGTGGCGCTTGGCAGCCTCGAACAGCGCCACGACCGCGTCGAGGTCGCGGCGCGCCTGCTCGGCGAGCGTGCCATGGCCTTCGGCCGCGGTGCGCCAGGCGCGCTCGCGCCCCGAGCGCTCCCAGACCGTCCACAGCAGCTCGTGCGCGGTCGCATCCGTCGCCAGCTGGGCGCGCACGAGGGCGACGGTCTCGGCGATGCGGGCGGCGCGCCGCCCCTCGCGCGTGTCGATCGCGGCAAACTCGGCGGGGAAGGCCATCGCCGAGGCGAGCAGCTCGCGCGCGCCCGGCACGGCGGCGATCCCGGCCGACGTCTCAGCCTCGTGCGGGGGACGCTCCGGCCGCACAGCGTCCTGCAGCGCCGCGTGCCGCAGCGCTGTGCGCAGGCGACGCAGCTCGACGGGGTCCAGGCCACCGCCCTCGAGCGCGTGAGCGACGTCGTCCGGGTGCCACTCGCCGTGCTCGCGCGAGGCGAGCTCGACGAGGCGCAGCAGATCGCGCACGGCGCGCGTGGCCGACAGCGCCTGCCCCGGACCGCTGGCGGCGGTGGGCACCTCGCGCGCCGCCAGCTCCGCTTCCAGCGCCGTCACCTGGCGGGTGTCGTGCGCGATGACGGCGCACTGCGCCCACGGGATGCCGTCATGCACGTGGCGCTCGCGCAGCAGGCGTGCGATCGTGTCGTACTCCTCCGACGCCGAGCGCAGCGCGAACGTGCGGACCGAGCCGTCCGGGACCGCACCGCGGGGGGCGTGCCGGTGCGAGACGAGGCCCGCCGCGCCGATGCGCGAGGTCACCTCGGCGAGCAGATCCCGCTGGAACGCGGTGCCGCGATGCGCCGTTCGCAGCACGTGCACGGCGTCGACGGCGGCCAGCCGGGCGAAGTTCTCCGGCCGCGCGCCGCGGAAGGAGCCCGACCCGACGTCGGGGTCGCCGAAGGCCAGCACTGCGATGCCGCGGGCACGACACGCCTCGAGGAGCTCGACGCCGCCGAGGGTGAGCTCCTGCGCGTCGTCGACGAGGATCGTGCGCAGCCCGGCGAGCGGACCGAGCGCGGGGGCGTGCGGCGGGAGCGTGCGGAGCAGTCCGAGCGCCTCGCGGACGAGGCCCGCCGCGTCGCGGTGCGCGCCGCGCAGGTCGGCGCGGACCCGGTGGTACTCGCGGGCGAACGAGGCCATCGCCGCCCAGACCTCCCGGTCGTGCTGCCGCGCCAGCGCCGCGAGACGATCCGGCTCCAGCCCGAGCGTCGTGGCCTCGGCGAGGAAGGCGCGCACTTCTCCGCGGAACCCGGCGGTGGACCGGATCTCGGCGGACAGCCGTGCTGGCCAGCGCGAGGGCCCGGTCAGCTCGTCCTCGGCGTCGCCGGCCAGGAGGTCCTGGATCAGACGGTCCTCGTCCGGGCCGGTCAGCAGCTGGGGCGGCTCCTGCCCCTCGTGCACGGCCGCGGCGCGCACGAGCTGAAACGCGAACGCCGCCACCGACCGGGCGAGCGGCCCGGCGCTGGCCACGCCGGTCGCCAGCGCCAGCGTGTCGCGCAGCGAGGTCGCCGCCTGGCGCGTCGGCGTGAGCACGAGGACGTCCTCGGGTGCGAGGCCGGACCGGACGAGCTGCACGACCCGGGCGACGATCGTCGCGGTCTTGCCCGTGCCAGGCGCGCCGGCCACGACGCCCGAGGACGCGACCGGGAGGTCCACCACGGCGCGCTGGTCGGCGTCGGCGGTGACCTCCTCCCACGGGCAGGGAGGCATCGGCGAGGGCATGCATCTCACGCTAGCGGCCACCGCCGACGCCGCCGTTCGCGCAGAGCGTGGTCACCGGCATCCCGGGTCCCCGCGGCGTGTCGTAGAGTCGAGATGCGCCCGCAGGAGCGGGCCGGAAAGGCAGTGACCGTGGAGATCCGGATCGGCATCGCGCACACCGCGCGAGAGCTCAGCTTCGAGACCGACGAGGCGGCGGAGGCCGTCAAGCAGACCGTCGCCGGCGCACTCGAGACGGGCGCCGCGTACGTGACGTTCGCCGACTCCAAGGGCGCGTCGTACATCGTCCCGACCGCGGGCATCGCCTTCGTCGAGGTCGGCACCGACCAGTCGCGCCGCGTCGGCTTCGTCGCCTGACATGCAGATCGTCATCGCGCTCGTGTTCGGGGCCGCCGTCGGCGGCCTCGTGCACTATCTGCAGCGCGGCCGGTCCCTGCGCGGCGTCGCCCTGGCCCCGGTGCTGGGCGCGTTCGTCGGGGGCCTCGCCTGGCTCGTGATGACGTGGGCGGGCATCACGACCTCGAGCCCGGCGCTGTGGCTCGGGTCGTTCGCCGCTCCCCTCGTCGTCGTGCCGCTCGGCCTCGAGACGCTCACGCAAGTGCGCCTCGCGCACGACGCGCGCGAACGCGTGCGGCTCGGCATCGCCTGACGGCGCGCCATCGCCTGCAGACGCGGCATCGCCCGGGCGGCGTCAGGCGTCCAGGCCCAGTTCCGCCATGCGCCGCGAATGCGCGGCCAGCAGATCGGTGAACACCGGCTCGACACGGCGCTCCTCGGCCTCGTCGAGCTCCTGCGTGCGCAGCGCCCCGCGCGCGATGAGCAGGGTGTCGCCCACCAGACGGCGCCCCCACAGCGCCAGCAGCGCGCGCCACTGCGGATCGGAGTCGATCGCCTCGCGGAGGATCTCGACGACCGCCTGCCGGTCGTCGTCGCCGGCGAGGATCGTCGCCACCGTCTGTCCCGTGCTCTGGTAGCTCGCCGAGAGCGCGAGGTAGAAGTCGTCGAGCATGCCGGCGGTGATGTGCACCGACAGCATCGTCTCCAGCGGCCGTGCGCCGTGGGTCGCACCGCGGAAGGCGTCGAGCGGCTCGCGGAACGGGAGCATCAGATCGAGCGGATCGTCGCCGCGCTCGCGGATCAGCGCGACGAGCTCACGGTGCTTGATGAGGGCGGCCCCCGCCGCCCGGGACAGCGACTCCTTCTGAGCGAGCTCGGGCGTCGGGGCGATCAGCTCGCTGAGCGTCTCGAAGTAGCCCAGCTGCAGATAGGCCGCCTGGCCGAGGAAGGTGTCGATCGCGGGGGCGAGCTCGTCGAAGTCGACGCGGCGCACATCGCCGTACTCGCCGCGCGAGCGCAGCTTGAGCGTGCGCTCCGCGGGAGTCGCCCGCTGCCAGAACCACCTCACCACGGCCCCAGCCTACGGGGCGGGGCCGCGCGGCGCCGCGGAGCGACCCGCCCGCTCCGGTAGGCTGGTCGGGTCCCGGCGACGGATCGGGACCACCGCGCCTGTGGCTGAGGTAAGGGCGTGGAACCTTCACCCGGCGGCGACTCACCGCCAGACAGGCATGGAAACATGACGACATTCGCCGATCTCGGCGTCGACCAGGACATCATCGACGCACTGGCCGCCAAGGGCATCGTGGACGCGTTCCCGATCCAGGAGCAGACCATCCCCCTCGGCCTTCCCGGCCAGGACATCATCGGCCAGGCCAAGACCGGCACCGGCAAGACGTTCGGCTTCGGCATCCCCGTCGTCCAGCGCCTGGGGCCCGACCCCGCCCCCGGCGTCAAGGTCCTCATCGTCGTCCCCACGCGCGAGCTGGCCGTCCAGGTCTACGAGGACATGGACATGCTCACCTCGAACCGCTCGACGAGCGTGGTCGCCATCTACGGCGGCAAGGCGTACGAGGGGCAGATCGACCAGCTCAAGGCCGGCGCGCAGATCGTCGTCGGCACGCCCGGCCGCCTCATCGACCTGGCCGGTCAGCGCCTGCTCGACCTGTCCCACGCGACCGAGGTCGTGCTCGACGAGGCCGACAAGATGCTCGACCTCGGGTTCCTGCCCGACATCGAGAAGATCTTCCAGAAGCTTCCCGCCGTGCGTCACACGATGCTGTACTCGGCGACCATGCCCGGCCCGATCGTGGCGCTCGCACGTCGATTCATGTCGAACCCGATCCACATCCGCGCCACCGATCCCGACGAGGGACTGACGCAGGCCAACATCCGCCACCTCGTCTACCGCGCGCACTCGCTGGACAAGGACGAGGTCATCGCCCGCATCCTGCAGGCCACCGGCCGCGGCAAGACCGTGATCTTCACGCGCACCAAGCGCGCCGCGCAGAAGCTCGTCGACGAGCTCAACGACCGCGGCTTCAACGCCGGGGCGGTGCACGGCGACATGAGCCAGGAGGCGCGTGAGCGTTCCATGGCCGGCTTCAAGGCGGGCAAGAAGGACGTCCTCATCGCGACCGACGTCGCCGCCCGCGGCATCGATGTCGACGATGTGACCCATGTCATCAACCACACGATCCCCGACGACGACAAGGCGTACCTGCACCGCGTCGGGCGCACCGGCCGGGCCGGCAAGACCGGCATCGCCGTGACCTTCGTCGACTGGGACGACCTGCACAAGTGGGCCCTCATCAACCGGGCGCTCGAGTTCGGTCAGCCCGAGCCGGTCGAGACGTACTCGTCGAGCCCGCACCTGTACGAGGACCTCGACATCCCCGCGGGCACGAAGGGCCGCATCGCCACGGCGCCGCGGACCCAGTCCGTCAAGGAGCCCCGCGCCGCGAGCCGTCCCGGCCGCGCGGCGGAGGCGGCCGCGGAGGGCACCGACGAGACCGCGTCGCGTCGCCGTCGCCGTCGCCGCACCGGCGCCGAGCGGGTCGGCTCGACCTTCGCCGAGGGCTTCGAGGGCGGCGAGACCGCCCCGGACGCGGGCGCGCCCGGCGGTGCCGACCACGCGACCGGCAGTCGCGACGCCGATGGAGCGGGCACGCACGACGGCGCGGGCAAGGAGCACCACGACGGCAAGCCCGCCGTGGCGCGCCGGCGCCGGCGCCGCCGGTCCGGAGGGGCCGCCCCCGTCCAGGGCGCCTGATCGTCCAGGGCGCCTGATCGTCCAGGGCGCCTGAGCGCTCAGGGCGCCTGATCGTCCAGAGCGCCTGATCGACCAGGGCTCCTGAGCGGTCAGGGCTCCTGAGCGGTCAGGCGTAGACGGGAGCGCTGCCCGTCGCGCGTGCGACGATGCGCTGCACCATCTCGTCGCTCGTCGTGCGCTCGCCGGGGACGTTCGGCTTGCCGAGTCCGTGATAGTCGCTCGAGCCCGTCGCGATGAGGTCGTGGCGCCGCACGAGCGCCCGCAGCGTCCCGAGCGCGGGCTCTTGGTTCTCGCGGTGGCCGAGCTCGAACCCGGCGAGCCCGGCCACCAGCATCGCGTCGATCATCCGCGTCGGCAGCAGACCCGCGCGGGCGGCCGGGTGGGCGATGATCGGCACACCGCCGGCGCCGGCGATCGCCGAGACGGCCGTGATCGGGTCGGGAGCGTACAGCGCCACGTAGTACTCCCCCGACGGGCTGAGGATGCCGGTGAAGGCCTCGCCGCGGTCCCGCACGTGCCCGCGCGCGACGAGCGCGTCGGCGATGTGCGGACGGCCGACGGTGGCGCCGACCGCGGTCTGGTCGACGATGTCGTCCCACGTCAGGTCGTAGTCACGGCCGATGCGGTCGGCCATCGTGCGCGCGCGGGTCAGCCGCGAGTCGCGGATGCGGTCGGTCAGCGCCCGCAGCTGCGCGTCGTCCGGATCGAACAGATAGCCGAGCACATGCACGCTGCGCCATTCGTGGCGCGCCGACAGCTCCATGCCCGGCAGCAGCGTCATGCCCAGCGACGTCGCGGCCTCGGCCGCCTCGGCCCATCCGGACGTCGTGTCGTGATCGGTGAGCGCGACCGTGCGCAGGCCGTGCCGGTGCGCCGCGGCCATGACCTGCGCCGGAGGCTCGGTCCCGTCGGAGTGATCGGAGTGCAGGTGCAGGTCGCTCGGTCCCTCGAACCGCCGACTCCGCTGACCCGCTGACATGGTTCGAGGGTACCGGCATCCCGAACCCGGTCAGCTCCGCAGAAACTCCCCAGATTGCTGTCATAGAGTCGCCCCGTGCTGCGACTGCTGGGGATCCTCGTGACGGTGCTGGCGGCGATCGCCGCGGCCGTCCTGACCTGGCCCCAGTTCTTCCGCCTCGAGCGGACCTTCCCGATCGCGCAGATCGTGTCGTTGCGCGGGCTCGTCGTCGTCGCGTGCGCCGCGGTGGTCGTCGTCGCGCTCCTGCTGTGCCTGGTCCGGCCGCTGCGCGCCTTCGCCGGGGCGATCGCGATCATCGCGCTGCTGGCCGGGGTCGCCAACGTCGCCGTGCTGAGCTCCCGCGGACTCGGGTCGCAGGAACTGCCCGGCAAGACCGCCGACAGCATCCGCGTCATGACCTGGAACACGGCCGGGTCCGCCGCCGACGCCGCCACCATCGCGCACACGGCCATCGCGATGCAGGTCGACGTCGTCGCGCTCCCCGAGACGACGATCGACGCCGGCAAGGAGGTCGCGATCGCGATGCGGGAGCTCGGCCGGCCGATGTGGGCCCACCATGAGAGCTTCCAGGACCGCGACGACTACGCGCCCTGGGACGCCAATTCCACGACGCTGCTGATCTCTCCGGCGCTCGGCGACTACGCCGTCGTCGCCTCGGATGCCGCAGGCACGATCAACACCTCCACCGTGCCGAGCGTCGTCGCGATGCCGGTCGACGGGACCGGGCCGATCGTCGTCGCCGTGCACGCGGTGGCCCCGCGTCAGGACCACATGGCGCGGTGGCGCGGTGATCTGCAGTGGCTCGCCGACCAGTGCGCCGCCGATGACGTCATCATGGCGGGCGACTTCAACGCGACCGTCGACCATATGAGCCGCCTCGGCGTCGGTGGAGCCTCACTCGGCCGGTGCCACGACGCCGCCGTGGCGACCGGCAACGGCGCGGTCGGAACCTGGAACACGGCGTGGCCGGCGCTGGCCGGCGCGCCGATCGACCACATCATGGCCACCGACGCGTGGGAGGCCACCGGCTCGGTGGTGCTGACCTCGCTGGACGGCAAGGGCAGCGACCACCGTCCCCTCGTCGTGCAGTTTGAGCCGTCTGCGGGTCAATGACGCGCAGCGTCGTTGACGCGAGACGGCTCAGGTTGAGTGCCGGCGCGCAGCGCCGGTGTATCGAAACCCGGACACCGTCTGCGGGTCAATGACGCGCAGCGTCGTTGACGCGAGACGGCTCAGGTTGAGTGCCGGCGCGCAGCGCCGGTGTATCGAAACTCGAGCCGCCGGCGGGTCAATGACGCGCAGCGTCGTTGACGCGAGCGGCCCGGTGACGACGCCGCACGGCGGTGGGAGACTGGAGCCATGACCACGAGCGACAGCGACACGATCGCCGGCACGGACACCGCCGCCGAAACCGCCCCCGAAGCCCGGAGCGACGCCGAGAAGGCCGCCGAGGAGAGCGTGAACCGCAAGCAGCCGTTCCCCCGCGGATTCCTCGAGACGATCTCGACCGGGTGGGCCGACCGCCCCGAGCCGGCGTCGCCGCAGCGGGCACAGGCGCCCTACGCGGCCGCCCGGCGCGCGGCCGTCTCCGCGGCGTTCCCCGGCTCGCGTCTCGTGATCCCGGCGGGCGACCTCAAGCAGCGTTCGAACGACACCGACTACCCGTTCCGCGCGCACTCCGCCTTCGCGCACCTGACCGGCTGGGCGTCGGACGCGGTGCCCGGGTCGGTGCTCGTGTTCGAGCCCACGGCATCCGGTCACGACATCACGCTCTACCTGCGCGAGCGCGCCGATCGCACGACGGCCGAGTTCTACGCCGACGCGTCCATCGGCGAGTTCTGGATCGGGCCGCGCCCGTCGCTGGCCGGTGTCGCCGCCGACCTCGGACTGGCGACCGCGCACATCAACGCGTTCGCGCCCGCCGACGGCGAACGCGTCCTCGACGACGACGCCGAGCTGACGCGGTTCGTCTCGGAGCTCCGCCTGGTCAAGGACGCCTACGAGATCGAGCAGCTGCGCCTCGCCGTCGAGGTGACCGCCCGCGGCTTCGACGACATCGTCGCCGACCTCCCCCGCATCGTCGCCACCCCGCGCGGCGAGCGCGCCGTCGAAGGCGTGTTCCATCTGCGCGCGCGCACGGACGGCAACGGCGAGGGCTACGACACGATCGCCGCCTCGGGCCCGCATGCCTGCTACCTGCACTGGACGCGCAACGACGGCGCCGTCGTACCCGGCGACCTCATCCTCATCGACGCCGGCGTCGAGGTCGACAGCCTCTACACTGCCGACATCACCCGGACGCTCCCCGTATCGGGCACCTTCACGCCCATCCAGCGGAAGATCTACGAGACCGTCCGCGAGGCCGCCGACGCCGCCTTCGCCGCCGCGCGACCGGGCGTCAGGTTCCGCGCGGTCCACGAAGCGGCGATGCAGGTCATCGCTGCGCGCGTCGCGGAATGGGGACTCCTGCCGGTCACCGCCGACGAGGCGCTCGACGCCGACGCCGGCGGGCAGCACCGTCGCTACATGGTGCACGGCACGAGCCACCACCTCGGCATCGACGTGCACGACTGCGCGCAGGCCCGCCGCGAGATGTACTACGACGGCGTCCTGGAGCCGGGCATGGTCTTCACGATCGAGCCGGGTCTGTACTTCCAGATCGACGATCTCACCGTGCCCGAAGAGTACCGGGGCATCGGCGTGCGCATCGAGGACGACATCCTCCTCACCGACGAGGGCGCCGTGAACCTGTCGGCGGGCATCCCGCGCACCGCTGACGAGGTCGAGGCCTGGATCGCCGGCCTCGCGCCCTCCGCGGCACGCTGAGCGAAGCCCGACGCAGAGCCCGACGCAGAGCCCGGCCGCCGCTCAGCGCGGCATCGGGAGGGTGCCGCGCAGCCACGCGGCCGCGGTCGGAGCCAGCGCGGCGCCGATCGCGTCGGGGGCGCGTGTGCGCCCCTTCACCTCGAACGAGTGGCCGCCGCCGTCGATCCAGGCGATCTCGGCGCGCCGGCAGGTCGCGACCGCCGTCTCGAACTGGTCGAGGGGCTGCAGGAACGGGTCGTTCGTCCCGGCGAGGAACAGCTGCGGCTGCGCGATCACGGGCAGGTGCGCCGTCCGCACCTTCGCGGGATCGCCGGGCGGGTGCAGTGGGTACCCCAGGTACACGAGCGCCGCCGGGTCGATCACGCCTTCCGCCGCCGCCATCGAGGCCATCCGCCCACCGTACGACTTGCCCGCCGCGACCAGCGGCAGGCCGGACGCCGTGGTCTCCAGCCGTGCCATGACCGCCGTCCACGTGGCGATCGCGTGGGCGGCGGGTCCCGGCATCCGCCGTCCCGCCTCTGCATAGGGGAAGGCGAAGCGCAGCGTCGCGATGCCCTCCGCGCGCAGCGCCGCCGCGAAGCCGACGAGGAACGGGTGGTCCAGACCCGCGCCGGCGCCGTGGGCGAGTGCGAGCGCGGCCCAGGGCGCGGCGGGTTCCTCGTACGCGGCCGAGACCCGCACGTCTCCGCGCGGGAGCGCGACGGCGATCGGCGCGGCGGCCGCGCTCATCGGGCGGGCGCGTCGCCGTCGTCGCTCACCGGGGTGGGCGCGCCCGGCCGCTCTGCGGCCGCCGGGTCGATGCGCTCGCCGTACTGCGGCGGGATCGTGAGGTCGGGCGCGGATGCCGGTGCGGCCGGCGCGGCGCGATGGCCGAGCAGCTCGCGGGCGCGGTGGATGCTGCGCGGCAGCACCGTCACGTCGTAGTGGTCGGCGATGACCTGCGTGACCGAGGTGTAGTCGCGGCGCCGACGCAGGACCGAGTAGGTGATGATGCTCATGAGCATGCCGATGGCGATACCCACGAGCATGACGCCGATGAACATCTGGATCGCTGCGTTCGGGGTGCCCAGCAGGAAGATGGCCGAGAAGAGCAGGCCGAGCAGGATTCCGTTGATGGCACCGGTCCGCGCCGCGGCGGCGTAGCCGAGCCGGCCGGTCACCTTCTCGACCGAGCGCAGTCCGCGGCCCACGATCGCGATGTCCTTGGCCGGGATGTCCGCTGCGATGAGCGTCGACACCGCTTTCTGGGCGCCCTCGTACGAGGTGTACTCGGACACCTTCTCGCCGTGTTCCTGGGGGATGCCGCCCAACATGCTCACGCCTCCCATCATGTCACGGGGCACCACGCTCACGGGCGGGCGCACTGCCGACCCGATCGGGTGGGGCGGGGCTACGCTGGACGGGTGACTACGCAGCGGGTGTTCGTGGCGCGCCTGACCGGGTGCGCCGTCTTCGACCCTGCCGGTGACCGGCTCGGCAAGGTGCGCGACGTCGTCGTGATCTACCGCAAGGACGATCCCCCGCGCGTCGTCGGACTCGTCGTCGAGATCCCGGGCCGCCGGCACGTGTTCCTGTCGATCGGGCGGGTGACCTCGATCGCGACCGGCCAGGTGATCACGACGGGGCTGATCAACGTGCGCCGGTTCCAGCAGCGCGGCGGCGAGGTCCGCGTCATGTCCGAGCTGATCGGTCGTCGCGTGTACCTCAAGGACGGCTCCGGTCAGGCCGTCATCGAGGACGTCGCGATCGAACGCGATCGGCTCGGCGAGTGGGACATCGGCCAGCTGTTCCTGCGGCGCCCGAAGACGAGCGCGTCGCCGTTCGCGAAGGGCCCGACGACGTTCGTGCAGTGGACCGACGTGCGCGAGGATCAGACGCCCGGCGAGGCGCAGTCGGCCGAGCAGCTCGTGGCGACCTACTCCGAGCTCAAGCCCGCCGACCTCGCCAACACGCTGCTGGACCTGCCCGAGGAGCGTCTCCTCGAAGTCGCCGAGGAGCTTCCCGACGAGCGGCTCGCGGACGCCCTCGAGGAGATGCCCGAGGACGACCAGGTGCACATCCTCGAGCAGCTCGGCGACGAGCGCGCCGCGGACATCCTCGATCACATGGAGCCCGACGACGCCGCCGACCTACTGGGCCAGCTCCCCGAGGGGCGCATCGAGCAGCTCCTCGACCTCATGGAGCCCGAAGAGGCCGAGGACGTCCGCGCGCTCCTCGAGTACGGGCCCGACACCGCCGGCGGCCTCATGACGACCGAGCCGATCGTGCTGTCCGCCGAGGCGACGGTCGCCGAAGCGCTGGCCCTCATCCGCCGTCACGAGCTGCACCCCGCCCTGGCGGCCGCCGTGTTCGTGACGCTGCCCCCGTACGAGACGCCGACGGGGCGTCTGCTGGGCATCGTGCACTTCCAGCGGATGCTGCGCTACCCGCCGCACGAGCGGCTGGGCGCCATCATCGACGACACGATCGACCCGGTGCCCGCCACCGGCAGCGCCGCCGAGGTCGCCCGGCTGCTCGCCAGCTACAACCTCGTCTCGTTGCCCGTCGTCGATCAGGCCCACCGTCTGGTCGGGGTCGTGAGCGTCGACGACGTGATCGACTACCTGCTGCCCGACGACTGGCGCTCGCACGACGCGGACCACCCCGCCGGCACCGTGACAGGAGGAGGCCGGTGATGGCTCGGCCGCCGAAGGGCGCCGGCTTCGACGCGCCCCGCGGCCGGCGCGCGAGCGTCCTTCCCCGCTCGCCGCAGCCCTCGCGCGATCGCTTCGGCCGGTTCACGGAGTGGGTCGCGCGCGCCATGGGCACGCCCATGTTCCTGCTGATCCTGACGGTGTTCTGTGCCGCGTGGCTCGCGTGGAACACCCTCGCGCCCGAGGCCGTGCGCTTCGACGACGCCGCGCTCGGGTTCACGGCGCTGACCCTCATGCTGTCGCTGCAGGCCTCGTACGCCGCGCCGCTCATCCTCCTGGCGCAGAATCGCCAGGACGACCGGGACCGCGTCCAGATCGAGCAGGACCGTCAGCGCGCCGAGCGCAACCTGGCCGACACCGAGTACCTCGCGCGCGAGGTCGTCGCGCTGCGGATGGCGCTGACCGAGGTCGCCGGCGAGGTCGTCACCCGCGATGTGCTGCGTCAGGAGCTCAGAGCGCTGATCGACAAGCTCGACGAGCGCGACCAGCCGGACGCCCGGGAGTCGCGGAAAGAACCCTCACCGTGACGGTGGCGGACGGCGACGCCGCGGCCGCCGTCCGCCGCGCCGTCGAGGCCGTCTCCGATCCCGAGCTGCGGCGTCCGCTGGGCGAGCTCGACATGGTGCGCGACATCTCGGTCGCCGACGGCGTGGCCCGTGTCGCGATCGCGCTGACGATCGTGGGCTGCCCCGCTGCCGACCGGATCCAGCGCGACGTCCACGCCGCCGCCGCCGGCGCCCCGGGCATCGACTCCGTCCAGGTCGAGCTCGGGGTGATGACCTCTGCCGAGCGCGCCGCCCTCACCGCGCGGCTGCGCGGCGGGCGCGCGGTGAGGCAGATGCCGTTCGGCCCCGACTCGCTGACGCGGGTGATCGCCGTCACCAGTGGCAAGGGCGGCGTCGGCAAGTCCACGGTCACCGCCAACCTGGCGGTCGCTCTGGCCCGCCGCGGACTCGCCGTCGGGCTCATCGACGCCGACGTGCACGGCTTCTCGATCCCCGCCCTCCTGGGACTCGTCGGCGACGACGGGCTTCCCCCGCAGCCCACCCGCCTCGACGATCTGATGCTCCCGCCCGTCGCACACGGAGTGAAGACCATCTCGATCGGCATGTTCCTGCCCCGTGGTACCGACAACAGGGGTACCGACAGCAGCGGGCGGAGCAGCCGCGACGGCAGTCCGGGCGCCGTCGCGTGGCGCGGTCCGATGCTGCACCGCACGGTGCAGCAGTTCCTCACCGACGTCTTCTTCGGCGACCTCGACGTCCTTCTCATCGACATGCCGCCCGGCACCGGCGACGTCGCCATCTCGGTGGGGCAGCTGCTCCCCCACGCCGAGATCCTCGTCGTGACCACCCCGCAGCCGGCGGCAGCCGACGTGGCCGTGCGCAGCGGCGTGGTGGCCCGTCAGACCGGTCAGCGGGTGATCGGCGTGGTCGAGAACATGGCGGCGCTGACGCTGCCCGACGGCACGACGCTGGATCTGTTCGGCGCCGGCGGCGGCGTCGCCGTGGCCGCGGCTCTCTCGGCGGCCGGCGACGCGGTGCCGCTGCTCGGCTCGGTTCCGCTGAGCCCCGCGCTGCGCGCGGCGGGGGATGCCGGTGAGCCGGTCGTGATCGGGCGTCCCGACGACCCCGCCGCGCAGGCCATCGACGCGATCGCCGAGACCCTCGCCGCCGGCGGACGCTCCCTCGTGGGCCGTCCCCTGCCCGTGTCCCCCGCCTGAGCCCGGCCCGACCTCGCCGGGTCGCCGCGCTCAGGTCGCTTCGGAGTCGAAGGGGACCTCTCCCTCGGGGTCGAAGCCGATCGGTCGCGGCGCTGCGGCGACGGGGGCCGCGACCGTCGCGGCGGAGGCGGTGGCTGCGGCGACGGAGGCGACGGGCGCGTCGTCGAGGAGAGCGTCGCGGATGATGCGGCGCGGGTCGTACTGCCGCGGGTCCATCTTGCGCCACTCGATGTCGTCGAAGTCCTCGCCGATCTCCTCCTTGACGCGCGTCTTGGCGCCGGCCAGCCACTCGCGCGCGCGGACCGTGAACCGGGCGAGCAGCTCGGCATACCGCGGCAGGCGCTCGGGTCCGAGCAGGAGCGCGGCAAGGAGCGCGATGAGGAGGATCTTCTCCATGTCGAGCCCGAAGAACATGTCCCCAGATTACCCGTGCGCCTCGCGCGCCGAACGCCCTGCGCGCCGCGGGCCCAAACGCGCCGCGAGCCGTAGTCTGGGTGCGGAGGTCCACGCATGGGCGACTACGACGCGATCCGCAGGTACGCCGACGAGGCGACGATCGAACCCGACGCCATCACCCGCGCACGGGCGCACGCGCTCGAGCTCGGCGCCGACCCGATCAGCGCGCCGGTGGGCGCGCAGTGCGCCGTCGTCGCGGCGGTCGGCAACGCCCTGAACATCGTCGAGATCGGCACGGGCGGCGGCGTGTCGGGGCTGTGGCTGCTGCACGGCTCCCCCCGCGCGACCCTCACGACGATCGACAAGGAGCCCGAGCACCTCGCCGCGGCGCGGACCGCGTTCGCCGACGCGAAGATCCCGCCCGCGCGCGCCCGCTTCATCACCGGTCGTGCCGCAGAGGTGCTGCCGCGCATGAACGAGGCGTCCTACGACATCGTCCTCGTCGACGCCGACCCCGAGAACGTCATCGAGTACGTGGAGCACGGCCTGCGGCTCGCGCGGGTCGGCGGCACCGTCCTCGTCCCGCGCGTGCTCGCCGGCGGTGCGGTCGCCGATCCCGTGCGACGTGACGCCGTCACCAGCGCGTATCGCTCGCTCATCCAGGAGACGCAGACCTCACCGGCCGTCCTGGGCGCGCTGTCGATCGTCGGCGAAGGTCTGCTGCAGCTCACGACTGTCGCCTCCCACCCGAGATGAGCGCGGTCGCGCGCGCCTGACGGAACGCGGAACGGCCGGCCCCGTGGGACCGGCCGTTCGTGTCAGGGTGAAGTCAGGCGGCGCCGACGACCTCGCCCAGCACGCTGTGGAGTTCCTTCGCCTCTGCGTCGTTCACCGATACGACGAGACGTCCTCCGCCCTCGAGGGGAACGCGCACGATGATCAGGCGCCCCTCCTTCACGGCCTCCATCGGTCCGTCTCCGGTTCGCGGCTTCATGGCTGCCATTGCGGGCTCCCTTTCGTCTACGGTCTGCCTGTCAAGTTTACCCGGTCGCCCGTATCCGGTCGCTCATCCCGTCATCCGGCGTTGCGCTCTCCCGATCACGGGATCCGATAGTAGGTGTTGCCGAGCGCGTACATGCTCTGGATCCACCACCACTGCCCGGCGAGACCGGCGACGAGCACGCCCACCCGCCACCACATCGCCCGGGGTGCCGCGAGGGCGCCGTACAGGGGTGACAGCGGGATCAGCAGTCGGAAGATGCTCGACTGCGGGAAGAACACGGCGAGCAGATAGATCAGGTAGCTCGCCGACCACAGCCGCACCTCCATCCCCAGCATCCGCACGTGCCGCTGCCTCAGCAGCAGCGCGCCGGCCGCCGCGACCAGCGCGGCGAGCAGGACGTACCCCAGCGCCACCGGCAGCCCCCACACGCCGAACCACACCGGCACGGCGTCGAGGAACCCCGAGAAGGGCACGAACGTGTGATCGGCGCCGAGCCAGGCGCGGCGCCAGGCCAGCTCGGTCTCCAGGTAGGCGGTGGGCTCGCCCGTGACCGCGCCCGCGATCACCTGCCATGAGAAGCCGACCACGACGGCGAGAGCCCCCGCTGCGACGATGTGCACGATCTGCCGCGCCGGCAGCGGGTCGTCGCGGCGGCGGAGCCAGCGGACGATTCCGTAGAGGCCCAGGAAGAGCGCGAACGCGAGGACGCCCGGACGGGTGTAGCCCATGGCGGGGATCAGCAGATAGAGCCAGGCGAACCGACGGCGCTGCACGCACCACAGCGACAGGAAGAGCAGCAGCAGGAACAGAGACTCGGCGTAGCCGACCTGGAACAGTGCGGCCAGCGGCCCCGACGCGAAGAAGACGACGGCCCACATCGTCGCCGGCTCGTCCAGGCGGGCGCGCAGCAGGGCGTGCAGCACGAGGCAGGCGAGATAGCCGGCGACGAGCGAGAGGAGGACGGCGCCCACGGGGTACTGCCCCGCGAGCGCACCGAGAGCCCGCGCGAGGAACGGATAGACCGGCATGAACGCCCACCCGTTCTCCGCCACGACACCCGCGTCGTCGCGCGGGAGCTCGGCCGGGTAGCCGTTCAGCGCGATCAGCCAGTACCACTGCGCGTCCCACCCCATCAGCAGCGTGCCGACGGTGGCCCCCTCCCCGAACCGGGAGCCGGGGCCGGAGAGGGCGGCCGCGCCCGCGAGGAAGCCGGTCGTGACGAGCCGGGCGGCGAAGTAGACGAGCGCGATGCGCAGGGCGACCGGCAGCCGCGACGCGCTCGGACGTGTCGTCAGGGCGCCGTCAGCCACGCCCGGAGGCCTCGCTCGACATCCTCGATCTGCGCGAGCGGCACGCGCTCCTCGTCGTGGTGGGCCAGATGCGGGTCCCCCGGTCCGTAGTTGACCGCGGGCACTCCGAGCGCCGAGAACCGCGCGACGTCGGTCCACCCGTACTTCGGCTGCGGCACGGCGCCGACGGCGGCGACGAACTCCTGGGCGAGAGGAGCGTCCAGCCCCGGCCGGGCGCCGGCGGCGAGGTCGACGACCTCGACGTCGAAACCGGCGAGCACGTCCCGCACGTGCGCCGAGGCCTCGTCGGGCGTGCGGCTGGGTGCGAAGCGGTAGTTGACCTCGACCTCGCACAGGTCGGGGATGACGTTGCCGGCGATCCCGCCGCGGATGCGCACGGCGTTGAGACCCTCGCGGTACTCGAGTCCCTCGACCTCGATCGTGCGCGGCCGGTAGTCGGCCAGGCGCGCGAGGATGGGCGCCGCCGCGTGGATGGCGTTCTCGCCGATCCAGGCGCGCGCGCTGTGTGCGCGCACGCCGGTGGTGCGCACGATCGCCCGCAGGTTGCCGTTGCAGCCGCCTTCGACCTGACCGTTCGACGGTTCGCCGAGGATCGCGAAGTCCGCGGCGAAGAGGTCCGGCCGCGTCCGGGCCAGACGCGTCAGCCCGTTGCGATCGGCATCCACCTCTTCGTGGTCGTACCACATCCACGTGATGTCGACGCGCGGCGCGACGAGCTCGGCGGCGAGCTTGAGCTGGACGGCCACCCCGGCCTTCATGTCGACCGTGCCCCGGCCCCACAGATACGGGACCCCGTCGATCTCGATGTCACGCGTGGGCAGGTTGGCGTTGAGCGGCACGGTGTCGATGTGTCCCGCGATCGCGACGCGCTGAGCCCGGCCGAGGTGCGTGCGCGCGACGATCGTGTCGCCGTCGCGGTACACCTCGAGATGGGGCAGTCCGCTCACCGCCGCGAAGATGGCATCGGCCAGCGGCGTCTCGTCGTCCGAGACGCTCGGGATGTCGCAGATGGTGCGCGTGAGGTCGATGGACGAGGCGGTGAGGTCGAGCATGCGGTCGAGTCTACCGACGCGACCGGCGCGCCCTCGTGCGCCCGATACCCTGGAGACATGAGTGAACAGCGATGGGTGTGGGGTGTCGGACTGGCGACGAGGAGCCAGGACGGAACGGTGCTGGACACGTGGTTCCCCGCACCCGCCCTCGGGCGTGCGCCGGAGGCGCCGGACACCTCGTCGCTGACCGCCGACGCCGGTCCGGACCCGCGGCGCGCCGTCACGGTGGAGGTCGTCGTCGTCGAGATCGACCTGGATGCCGCGCCGGCGGACACGCCGGACGCCTACCTGCGCCTGCACGCCCTGTCGCACCGTCTCGTCCAGCCCAACGACCTCGACCTGACCGGCATCTTCGGCCACCTGCCGACCGTCGCCTGGACCAACGCGGGCCCCGTGCACCCGCAGGACGCCGCACGGCTGCGCCCGCAGCTGCAGCGCGCGGGGATCCAGGTGCAGGGACTCGACAAGTTCCCGCGGCTGACCGACTACGTCGTGCCGGCCGCCGGCGTGCGCATCGCCGACGCGTCGCGCGTGCGCCTGGGCGCGTACCTGGCCCCCGGGACGACCGTCATGCACGAGGGCTTCGTGAACTTCAACGCCGGCACGCTCGGCGCCTCGATGATCGAGGGCCGCGTCTCCCAGGGCGTGGTGATCGGCGACGGCAGCGACATCGGCGGCGGCGCCTCGATCATGGGCACGCTCTCGGGCGGCGGCACGCACCGCGTGTCGATCGGCGCGCGCACGCTTCTGGGCGCGAACGCCGGCATCGGGATCTCGCTCGGCGACGACTGCGTCGTCGAGGCGGGTCTCTACGTCACGGCGGGATCGAAGATCATCCTGGCCGACGGCACACCGCGCCACGACAACTCGCGCCCCGTCGTCAAGGGCGCCGACCTGTCCGGCAGCGACGGACTGCTGTACCGCCGCAACTCGCTCACCGGCGCGATCGAAGCCGTCCGCCGCAGGGGCGTCGGCGTGACCCTCAACGAGGCGCTCCACGCCTGACCCGGCGCGGACGCTGGCCCGTCCCCTCGGACGGGCCAGCCGGCGGATGCCGGTGGGGTCAGACGGCCCCGGGGTAGTCGCGCTGGCCGGCGCCGACGTAGAGCTGCTGCGGGCGGCCGATCTTCGTCTGCGGGTCCCGCTGCATCTCCTGCCAGTGCGCGAGCCAGCCGGGCAGCCGGCCGATCGCGAACAGCACCGTGAACATGCGCGTGGGGAAGCCCATCGCCTTGTAGATGACGCCGGTGTAGAAATCGACGTTCGGGTAGAGGCGGCGCTCCTTGAAGTAGTCGTCCTCGAGGGCGACGCGCTCCAGTTCGGTGGCCAGATCCAGCAGCGGGTCGTGTACGCCCAGCTCGCGCAGCACCTCGTCCGCCGACTCCTTCACGAGCTTGGCGCGCGGATCGTAGTTCTTGTAGACGCGGTGGCCGAAGCCCATGAGCTTGACCCCGTCCTCCTTGTTCTTGACCCGCTCGACGAAGCGCTGCACGCTCTCGCCCGAGTCGCGGATGCGCGCGAGCATATCCAGCACGGCCTCGTTGGCGCCGCCGTGCAGCGGCCCGTAGAGGGCGTTGATGCCCGCCGAGATCGAGGAGAACTGATTCGCGCCCGTCGAGCCGACGAGGCGGACCGTCGAGGTCGATGCGTTCTGCTCGTGGTCCTCGTGCAGGATGAGCAGGCGCTCCAGGGCGCGTGACATCACGGGACTGACCTCGTACCGCTCGGCCAGGACGCCGAAGTTCAGCTTGAGGAAGTTGTCGACGAAGCTCAGCGAGTTGTCCGGGTACAGGAAGGCCTGGCCGACGCTCTTCTTGTGCGCGTAGGCCGCGATGACCGGGAGCTTCGCCAGCAGGCGGATCGTGTTCAGCTCGACGTGCTCGGGGTTGCCCGGATCGGTCTGGCCCTCGTAGTAGGTCGACAGCGCAGCGGTCGCCGCCGACAGCACCGACATGGGGTGCGCCGTGTGCGGCAGTGAGGAGAAGAAGCGCTTGAGGTCCTCGTGCAGGAGCGTGTGCCGGCGGATCTTGTCGTCCCACCCGGCCAGCTCGTCCGCGGTCGGCAGCTCGCCGTTCAGGAGCAGCCAGGCGACCTCGAGGTAGGTGCTGTTCTTCGCGAGCTGCTCGATCGGGTACCCGCGATAGCGGAGGATGCCCTCATCGCCGTCGATGTAGGTGATCGCGGACTTCGTCGCCGAGGTGTTGACGAAGCCGTAGTCCAGAGTGGTGTGTCCGGTCTGCTTCGTGAAGGTCGAGAGGTCGACGCTCGGAACCCCTTCGGTGCCCTGCAGGATCGGCAGTTGCGCGGTCTTGTCGCCGATCGTGACAGTGGCGGTCTGCGGGGTGTCCTCGTTGCTCACGAAGCCTCCTTGCGGTCGTCCTTGGGGTGCTTACAGCCTACTGGGCGCACTGGCCTACTCCGTTCACCGCCAAAGGATCCCGGATCCGGTAGGAGGAAGTCTACGAAGCGTGCAGTCGACGTGCGGCTTCGGCGATGCGCTCGTCCGTCGCCGTGAGCGAGAAGCGCACGTGCTGGGGGAAGTGCGGGCCGTAGAAGTGGCCGGGACCGGCCAGGATGCCGTGGCGGGCGAGCCGGTCGAGGGACGCCCAGGCGTCCTCCCCCGCGGTCGCCCACAGGTAGAGGCCCCCCTCGCTGCGGTCGATGCGGAAGCCCGCGCTCTCCACGGCGGGGCGCAGGACCGCGCGGCGGGCGCGGTAGCGCTCGCGCTGCTGCGCCACGTGCGCGTCATCGCCCAGTGCCGCCGTCATCGCGGCCTGCACGGGGGCGGGCAGCATGAGGCCGAGATGCTTGCGCGCCGTCAGCAGGCGCGCCACGAGCGCGGCGTCACCGGCCAGGAACGCCGCTCGGTAGCCGGCGAGGTTCGACTGCTTGCTGAGCGAGTACACGGACAGCAGCCCGGTCAGGTCACCGCCGGCGACGCGCGGGTCGAGCACGCTCGGGATGGGCGCGTCGGCCCACGGCCCGTCCCAGCCCAGTTCGGCGTAGCACTCGTCGGAGGCGACGATCGCGCCCAGCGCCCGCGCGCGCGTGACGGCGGCGCGCAGGTGCTCCACGTCCAGGACCCGGCCGTCGGGGTTGCCCGGCGAATTGAGCCACACGAGCTTCGTGCCCGCCGGCCAGTCCGCGGGATCGTCCGCCGCGAGGGGCGTCGCGCCGACCAGACGCGCGCCGACCTCGTACGTCGGGTAGGCGGCCCGCGGGTGCACGACGGTGTCGCCGTGCCCCAGCCCCAGCAGCAGAGGCAGCAGGGCCACGAGCTCCTTGGAGCCGACGGTGGGCAGCACCTGCTCCGGGGAGAGGCCCGCAACGCCTCGGCGCCGCGCGTACCAGCCGATGACGGCGTCGCGCACGGCCGGCGTGCCGACCGTCTGCGGGTAGGCATGCGCGTCGGTGGCTGCCCTCAGCGCCGCCGCGACGACCTCCGGAGTCGGGTCGACCGGCGAGCCGACCGAGAGGTCGACCATGCCGTCCGGGTGCGCCCGCGCGATGCGCGCGTACGGGGCGACGGCGTCCCAGGGGTAGTCGGCGAGGTCGCGGACGCTCATCTACTCGCCCTGCGGGGGCAGCGCCGCAATGACCGGGTGATCCTTGTGGATGACACCGACCTTGGCCGCACCGCCCGGCGAGCCGATGTCCTCGAAGAACTCGACGTTGGCGGTGTAGTAGTCCTGCCACTCGTCGGGAAGGTCGTCCTCGTAGTAGATCGCCTCGACGGGGCAGACCGGCTCGCACGCGCCGCAGTCCACGCACTCGTCCGGGTGGATGTAGAGGGATCGGTCGCCTTCGTAGATGCAGTCGACAGGGCACTCGTCGATGCAGGCTCGATCCTTCACATCCACACACGGGAGGGCGATCACATACGTCACGCCACAAGTCTAGTTCGTGGTGCGGGCCCGAGAGGCCGTCGGCCACGCGACGACGAGGGCCACCAGGATGGGGACGGCAAGCGTCCAGATCACGCCCGTGGACACCTCGTCCGCCGCGGGCGCCGGAACGACGATGGATCCGCCCGGCCCGCGCCCCGAGAACACGAGCGTCACGAGCATGATGCCCATCCCCGTCGCCAGCGCCGCCCAGCGGTCGGCGGTGAGCGCGCGCACCGCCAGCAGGAGTGCCGCCGCGCCGACGACCGCCACGACGATCCCCACCGGAAGCGCCGCGAAGGGCAGTTCCCAGACCGCGGCCTGGCCGATCGTGCCGGCGACGCCGAACACGGCGCCGATGACGAAGGCGACCCCCCAGGTGGCCACGCGCACGAGCGACGATCCCATCCGCCCAGTGTACGGCGGCCCCGCATCCGCACGCCGCCGCCTGTCGCCACGGCGACACCGAGGTTCACGATGACTGAACCCGAGTTTCATCACGAATCGGTAACCTCCGCCACATCCGACCGCTCGGTATGTAGTTTGGGAGCAGAGTCACAGCGCCGTGACCGAAGGGGTAGCCATGACGCTGGCAGTCCACAATGTGGAAGTCGTCTACGAGGACGTGATGCTCGTCGTGCGGGGCGCGAGCATCCGCATCCCGCGCGACGGGATCGTCGCCCTCCTGGGCGCCAACGGCGCCGGCAAGACCTCGCTGCTGCGCGCCATGACCGGCCTGCTCGACGTCCACCGCGGGCGCATCACCCGCGGGCACGTGTCGATCGACGAGGTGCCGCTGGATACGCGCCACGCCGCCGACGTCGTGCGCGCGGGCGTGTCGCAGGTCATGGAGGGCCGGCGCGTGTTCGTCGAGTTCACGGTCGACGAGAACCTGCGCATCGGGGCCTACACCCGCGGACGCGTCGGCCTCGCCGACAAGCTCGACCGGGTCTACACGATGTTCCCCCGCCTGAGCGAGCGGCGCACGCAGCGCGCCGGCTACCTCTCCGGCGGCGAGCAGCAGATGCTCGCGATCGGCCGGGCGCTCATGGCCGAGCCGGCCTACATCCTCCTCGACGAGCCGAGCCTGGGCCTCGCGCCGCAGATCGTCGCGCAGATCCGCGACCTCATCGTCGAGATCCGCCGCAGCGGCACCGGGGTCCTCCTGGTCGAGCAGAACGCCGCGATGGCCCTGTCGATCGCCGACCACGGATATGTCATGGAGAACGGCAAGATCGTGATGGATGCCCCGGCCCAGGCGCTGCGCGAGGACGACGACATCCGGGAGTTCTACCTCGGCACCGGCGCCGCGGCATCCAGCCTGCGCGACGTCAAACACTACAAGCGGCGGAAGAGGTGGCTGTCGTGACGGTGCTGCTGGAGGTCACCGACCTGACCCTGCGCTTCGGCGGGGCGACCACACTCGACGCGGTCTCGTTCGACGTGCGCGCCGGCGAGCTGCTGGCCATCATTGGCCCCAACGGTGCCGGGAAGACGTCGACGTTCAACTGCATCTCCGGCGTCTACCGCCCGCAGGCGGGCGCCATCGCCCTCGACGGGACCTCGCTGCTCGGCCTGTCCCCCGACCAGATCGCGCGCCGGGGCGTCGCCCGCACCTTCCAGAACGTCGAGCTGTTCGACAACCTGTCGGTGCTCGACAACCTGCTGCTGGGCCGCCACCAGAAGACCTCCTACTCGTGGCCCGAGGCGCTCGTCTGGTTCGGGCGGGCGCGCGCGCAGGAGCTCGCGGCGCGGCGCCGCATCGAGGACCTCATCGAGTTCCTCGACCTCGCCGCGGTGCGCCACCTCCCCGTCGGCATCCTCCCGTACGGGGTCAAGAAGCGGGTTGAGCTCGGCCGCGCGCTCGCGATGGAGCCGCGGCTGCTGCTGCTGGATGAGCCGGTCGCGGGCATGAACTCCGAGGAGACGGAGGACATGGCCCGCTTCATCCTCGACATCCGCAGCGAGCTGGGCACCTCGATGATCATGGTCGAGCACGACATGCGTCTCGTGATGGACCTCGCCGACCGGGTCATGGTCATCGACTTCGGCAAGCGCATCGCCCTGGGCACCCCCGATGAGGTGCAGCGCGACCCCGCCGTGATCGCGGCCTACCTCGGCGGCGCCACCGATACGGTCGCCACGCAGATCGTCAGCGATCTCGACCCGGCCCTCGTCGCCGACGTCAGCGCCGAGCGGGAGGAGGGACTCGGATGAGCGACGTCATGCATCTCACCCGGCTCCTGCGCGCCGCGGCCGCCGAAGCTCCGGACCGCACCGCGCTGCGTGTCAAGCAGTCCGGCATCTGGCAGGACATCACGTGGGCCGCCTACCACGACGCCGTCGAGCGGATCGCGTTCGGCCTGGCCGCTCTCGGCGTCGGACCGGGCGACCGCGTGGCCATCCAGTCCGAGAACCGCCCCGAGTGGCTGTTCTCCGATCTCGCCGCCGCGAGCCTGCGTGCCGCGATCGTCGGGTTCTACCCGACCAACCCGGTCGCCGAGATCACGTATCTGCTGCAGGACAGCGGCGCGCGGGTGCTCATCGCCGAGGACCAGGAGCAGGTCGACAAGGCGCTGTCGGCCGAGCCCGACGCCCCCGGTCTCGAGTGGATCGTCTCGCTCGACGGACGCGGGCTGGCAGCCTACGAGCACCCCAAGCTCATCTCCGTCGACGAGCTCATCGACCGCGGCGACGCGGTCCGCGCCGCCGAGCCCGACCTCCTGGAGCGTCACGACGCCGCCCGCACCCCCGACGACATCGTGACCCTCATCTACACGTCGGGGACGACCGGGCCGCCCAAGGGGGTCATGCTCAGCGCGCGCAACGTCTCGTTCGCCGCCGAGGTCCTCTCGGTCGACGACGGCATCCTCGGACGGCGCCCCTCGCCGCGCGACGCGCTGCTGTCCTACCTGCCGCTGTCGCACGTCGTCGAGCGCGGCATCTCGATCTGGGCGAACCTGACCACGCGCACGGTCGTGCATTTCGCCGAGTCGATCGACACCGTCACCAGCGACCTCGTCGCCGTGCAGCCCACGATCCTGTTCGCCGTCCCGCGCATCTGGGAGAAGATCCAGGCGACCGTCGCGATCAAGATGGCCGGCGCGTCACGGGTCAAGCGCGGCGTCTACGCCCTGGGCATGCGTCTGAGCGCGCGCATCGCCCAGGACCGGATCGACAACGGCGGCGACTTCACCCCCCGCGCACGACTGCTCTACGCGCTCGGCTACTTCCCGCTGTTCCGGCCGCTGCGCAAGCGCCTCGGTCTGCTCCGGGTGCGGCACGCCGTATCGGGCGCCGCCCCGATCGCACCCGAGCTGCTGCGCTTCTTCCTGGGCATCGGCATCCCGCTGTTCGAGGCGTACGGCATGACCGAGAACTCCGCGGTCGCCACCGCCAACCGTCGCGGCCGCATGCGCATCGGCACGGTCGGCGAGGCGCAGCCGGGCGCCGAGGTGCGCCTGGCCGAGGGCACCGACGAGGTGCTGACCCGGCATCCCGGCACGTTCGTCGGGTACTGGGGCAAGCCCGAGGCGACCGCCGAGACGATGACCGGGGACGGCTGGCTGCGCACCGGCGACGTCGGCGAGTGGGTCGGCGACGGACACCTGCGCATCGTCGATCGCATCAAGGACATCATCATCACCGCCGGCGGCAAGAACATCTCCCCCAGCGAGATCGAGAACGCCATCAAGGGGTCGCCGTTCGTGAAGGAGGCCGTCGTCATCGGCGACAAGCGCCCGTTCCTGACGGCGCTGATCGGCATCGAATACGACACGGTCGCCGACTGGGCGGCGCGGAGGCGCATCGAGTTCACGACCTACCGCGATCTGTCCAGCAAGCCCGAGGTCGTCGAGCTGATCGCCGGCATCGTCCGCGAGGCGAACGCGCGGGTGGCCCGCGTGGAGTCGATCCGCAAGTTCCGCATGCTCACCAAGGAGCTCGACCACGAGGACGGCGAGCTGACCGCGACGCAGAAGCTCAAGCGCCAGGCGTTCGCCGCGACCGTGCCGCATCTGGTCGACGACATGTACGCCGGCTCGACCGCCTACGCGGGCGCCGACCTGGGGAGGAACGGATGAGCGCGCTGCTGGCATCGCTGGCCACCGGGCTGGGACAGGGCGCGGTGTACGCCCTCATCGCGGTGAGCTTCGTGATCATCTATCGCGCGACCGGGGTGCTCAACTTCGCCCAGCCGGCGATCATGATCCTCGGGACCTTCGCGACGAGCGTGTTCGCGACGCAGCTCGGGATGCCGTTCTTCGCGGCCGTCCCGCTGGCCATGCTCGTCGTCGCCGCGCTGTCGGTCGGCATCGAGCGGGTCGCGATCCGCCCCATGGTGGGTCGTCCGGCCTTCTCGGCCGCCATCGTGACGGTCGGCCTGTTCATCGTCCTGCTGGTGCTGGCGTTCCGCCTCTTCGACTCGCAGCCGCGCACGGTCGGCGACCCGTGGCAGCTCCAGTCCCTGTGCCTGGGAGGCGAGCGGACCGAGTCGTTCGGCGTCGCCGGCTGCGTCGGCGGCGTGCAGATCTACGAGAACGCGATCGCGCGACTGGTCATCGCCCTGGCGGTCATCGGGCTGCTCGGCTGGTGGCTCGCCCGCTCCCGCCTCGGCCTGGCCATGCGCGCGACGGCCCTCGACCAGGAGACGGCGCTGGCGCAGGGGATCAGCGTCGGCCGCATGTTCTCCATCTCGTGGGGCATCTCGGGCGCCCTGGCCGCGCTGGCCGGCGCCCTGCTGGCCGCGAACGGCTCGGTCGTGCAGGCCACGGATGCGCTGTTCGCCCTGGTGGCGCTGCCGGCGATCATCGTCGGCGGGCTCGACTCGCTCAAGGGCGCCGTCGTCGGCGGGCTCGTCGTGGGCGTCTCGATGGCACTGACCAAGACCTTCCAGCCGCTCGTGGCCCCCTGGCTCGGCGCGAACTTCGAGAACGTCGTGCCGTACCTGATCATGCTCGTCGTGCTGCTCGTGCGTCCGTACGGGCTGTTCGGCACGAAGGAGGTGCAGCGGGTATGACCAGAACGATCCCGGATGCCGTGGGCGCGCGCCTGACCGGCGCCTCGCAGCGGCTGAACTTCGAGGGCGTGCGCGGCGACGTCGCGCGCGACGTGCGCCGCGGCCGCCCCGCGCTGTACACGAGCTACGCCGCCGACCAGGCGATCTGGAACACGCCCGTCAAGCGCTCGTGGTTCGCCGTGCTCGCCGTCATCGCGCTCTGCGCGCCGTTCCTCGTGGCCGCCGACCTGACCTATCTGCTGACCATGGCCGTCATCTACGCGGTCGGCGGGATCGGCCTGAACCTGCTCACCGGCTACGCCGGCCAGGTCTCGCTGGGGCACGCCTTCTTCCTGGGGCTCGGCGCCTACACCGCCGCCGTCCTGGGCGGCACGGGGGGCGCGACGACGTGGGGTCTCGGTCTGGACCTGGCGATCGTGCTGCCGGCCGCCGCGATCGTCCCGGCGCTGGTCGGGCTGCTGGTCGCCCCGCTGGCGACGCGCGTGCGCGGGCTGTACCTGGCGGTGCTCACGCTCGGGCTGCTGATCCTCGGCGAGCAGCTGTTCAAGATCATGACGCCGATCACGGGCGGGCAGGGCGTGGGCCGCGGCGTCGCGACGCGCACTCTGTTCGGCGTGGACCTCACCCAGACGTATGCGATCGGCCCCGTCCACGTGCCGCCGCACATCTCGTTCTATCTCCTGTGCCTGGCGCTGCTGGTGATGCTGGGGATCGGCGCGCGCAATCTCGCCCGCGGCCGCTACGGCCGCGGGTTCGCGGCGGTGCGCGACCGCGACATCGCCGCCGAGGTCATGGGCGTGAACCTGCTGCGCACCAAGACGCTCGCCTTCACGCTGTCCTCCGCCTACGCGGGCGTCGCCGGCGCGCTGCTGTCGATGCTGATCGGCCGGGTGGCACCGGAGATGTGGAATCTGTTCCTCTCGATCGACTTCCTCGCGGTCATCGTCATCGGCGGCATCGCCACGATCTCGGGCACCGTCATCGGCGCCTGCTTCGTCGTGCTGCTGCCCCGCATGCTCGAGGAGCTCACCCACGTCATCCCGTGGATCACCGTCTCCAGCGGAGGCCTGGTCAACGTCTTCCAGCTGCAGACCATCATCTTCGGCGTGCTGATCATCGCGTTCATCACGCTCGAGCCGCGCGGCCTCTACGGACTGTGGATGCGCGTGCGCAACTACTTCGCCGCCTGGCCGTTCTCGTACTGACGACCTGGTCGACCGAACAACTGAACACCGACACCCGCATCACCGAAACAAGGAGCACAGCATGACCCTGCGTCGACGTAGCCGCGCGGCAGTTGCCCTGTCCGCGGCGGCCCTCCTGGCCCTGACCGCCTGTACGACGGTCGAAGCCCCGCCACCCAGCACCCCGACCGGCGAGCCCGGGGACGAGACGATCACGACGGGTGCCGGCGTCACGTCCGACCCCTGCCCGGATGCCGTCAACGCCGACAACGGGTGCATCTACCTGGGCGTCCTGTCCGACCTCACCGAGGGACCGTTCGCGGCACTGGCCGTGCCCATCACCGACGGGCAGCGCGCCTTCTGGGCGAAGGTGAACGCAGCCGGCGGCATCGGCGGCTTCGACATCGACATCGACACCTACACCCGCGACACGAAGTACCAGGCCGCCGAGCATGCCGCCCAGTACCAGCAGATCGCCGGGAACATCGCCGGCATCGCGCAGTCGCTGGGCACGGTCAACACCGAGTCGGTGCTGCCCGACATGATCCAGCGCAGCCTCGTGACGGTGCCCACCTCGTGGTGGTCCGGGTACGCCTTCGAGGACTACGACCAGGGCATCATCCTCGAGACCGGCTACTCGTACTGCACCGAGGCGATCGTGGGCCTCGACTGGTTCGCCGAGAACCACGGCGAACCGACCACCGTCCAGGCCGTCGGCTACCCCGGCGACTACGGCGGCGACTCGGCCGAGGGCGTGCGACGCTGGGCCGAGGTCAACGGCGCGACGGCGCTCGATGCGATCGGCACCGGACCGAACCAGGTCGTCGGCAACCAGGACGCCGTCGTCTCCGCGGTCGCGGCCGGGTCGCCCGACGTCGTCGTGCTCGCCGTGGGACCGGCCGAGACGGCCGAGATCGTCGGAAAGCTCGCCGCCGGCGGCTTCCAGGGCCGGTTCATGGGCTCGCTGCCGACGTGGAACCACGCGCTGCTGCAGTCCGCCGCCGCCCCGGCGCTCGTGGGGCTGTACAACCACATGACGCCGTACGAGAACTGGGACGGCGCCAGCGCCGGGATGGCGGCGGTCAAGGAGTCGCTGGGCGGTGCGCTGCCCGCCAACGCCGGCTACATCATCGGCTGGGTGATCGGCTATCCGTTCCAGGCTGCGCTCGAGGCGGCGGCCGCGGCCGGCGATCTCACCCCGGAGGGCATCGCCGCGGTCGTGGACGGCCTCGAGGTCGACTTCGAGGGCATGATCCCGAGCCACACCTACGGCGGCGATGCGCAGGCGAACGCGGCGCAGGCCGTCAACGTCGGCGTGCCGGACGCCGAGGTGGAACTCGGACTGAAGACGATCGCGTCCTTCTACGAGGGCGCCTCGTTCGATCAGACCGACTACTCCAGCGCCTGCGTGGCCACGGGCTGACCCGCACGACGGGCACGGGGATGCCGGGGGCTCAGGCTCCCGGCATCCCCGTCGTCATGCGGCCCATCCCCACAGGCGCAGCAGGGCGGCCACGACGGCGGCGACGACCACGACGACGAGGAACGGCGCGCGGATCACGAGCAGGCCGGCGGCGACCAGCAGCGCCGGCACGCGCGCGTCCACGACGATCGACTGCCCGGCCGCGAGCGTCTGCACGGCCACGAGCGCGGCCAGCAGGGCGACCGTCAGCAGGTCGGTGATGCGGGCGGGGGCGGGCGCATCGAACCAGCGTTGCGGGATGAGATAGCCGACGCCCTTCAGCCCGACGCAGATGATCGCCGCGAGCATGACCGCGTTCCACAGGGTCACGACCGCGCCTCCCGTCCGGAGCCCAGCCAGTTCGTCCACCCGACCACGATCGCGACGAACGCGGCCACGAGCACCGGCATCCCGGGCATGAGGAGCGGGGTCAGCGCGGTGGCGACGACCGCGGCCGCGACGCCGACGGCGATCGCCTGCCGTCGGCGCAGTCGCGGCCACAGCAGCGCGAGGAACGCGGCGGCCGCGGCCGCGTCGAGTCCGTAGGCGCGCGGGTCGCCCAGCACATCGCCCAGCAGCGCGCCGGCGAGGGTCGTGAGGTTCCAGCCCAGGTAGATCCCGATGCCCGTGACCCAGAACCCGACCGTCCGCGCGCGCGGCACCGTCTGCGCGAGGGCCACGGCGGTGGACTCGTCGATCGTGAAGTGGGCGGCGGCCGCGCGCTTGAGCGGGCCGGGTCCGATCACGGGCGACATGCGCAGCCCGTAGGCCACGTTGCGCACGCCCAGCAGCGCCGCCGACGCGATCGCCGCCGGCGCCGCCGCCAGTCCTCCGGCGCCGATGACGCCGACGAAGGCGAACTGCGAGCCGCCCGTGAACATGAGCAGGCTCAGCACGCAGGCCTGCCAGACGTCCAGGCCCGACGCGACCGCGAGCGCCCCGAACGACACGCCGTACGCGCTGGTGGCGAGGGCGACGCCGAGCCCCTCCCGCCAGGCGAGGCGCACAGCGGAGTCGGGGTGCGGGGCGGAGGGCATCACAGCATTATCCCGTGCCCGCCGCACGCAGGGCTCAGGCGTTGGCGTCCTGCCGCTTGAGACGGGCGGTGGCGCGGCCGCGCTCGGTCGCGTCCAGCACGACCTTGCGGATCCGCACGACCTCGGGGGTCACCTCGACGCACTCGTCGTCACGCGCGAACTCGAGGCTCTCCTCGAGCGTGAGCTGTCGCGGCGGCGTCATCGACTCGAACGAGTCGGACGTCGACGATCGCATGTTGGTGAGCTTCTTCTCCTTGGTGATGTTCACGTCCATGTCGTCGGCGCGCGAGTTCTCGCCGATGACCATGCCCTCGTAGACCTCCTGCGTGGGCTGCACGAAGAACGACATGCGCTCCTGGAGCGCGATGATCGCGAACGGGGTGACCACGCCGGAGCGGTCCGCCACGATCGAGCCGTTCTGGCGGGTCACGATGTGACCTGCCCACGGCTCGTAGCCGTGCGAGATGGCGTTGGCGATGCCGGTGCCGCGGGTCGTGGTCATGAACTCGGTGCGGAAGCCGATCAGGCCGCGCGAGGGGACGACGAACTCCATGCGCACCCAGCCGGTGCCGTGGTTGGTCATGCCCTCCATCCGCCCCTTGCGGGTCGCGAGCAGCTGCGTGATCGCACCGAGGTACTCCTCGGGCGCGTCGATGGTGAGGTGCTCGAACGGCTCGTGGACCTTGCCGTCGATCTGCTTGGTGACCACCTGCGGCTTGCCGACGGTGAGCTCGAAGCCCTCGCGGCGCATGTTCTCGACGAGGATCGCGAGGGCCAGCTCGCCGCGCCCCTGCACCTCCCACGCGTCGGGACGTCCGATGTCGACGACCTTGAGCGAGACGTTGCCGACGAGCTCGCGGTCGAGGCGGTCCTTGACCATGCGCGCGGTGAGCTTGTGCCCCTTGACCTTGCCCATGAGGGGGCTGGTGTTCGTGCCGATCGTCATCGAGATCGCGGGGTCGTCGACGTGGATCTGCGGCAGCGGGCGCACATCCTCGGGGTCGGCGATCGTCTCGCCGATCGTGATGTCCTCGAAGCCGGCGATGGCCACGATGTCGCCGGGGCCGGCCGACTCGGCGGGGTACCGCTCCAGCGCGCGCGTCTTCAGCAGCTCCGTGATGCGCGCGTTGCTGACCGAGCCGTCGTGACGCACCCAGGCCACCGTCTGGCCCTTCTTCAGCGTGCCGTTGAAGACGCGCAGCAGGGCGAGGCGCCCGAGGAACGGGCTCGAGTCGAGGTTGGTCACCCAGGCCTGCAGCGGGGCCTCGTCGTCGAAGCTCGGCGCGGGGACGTGCTCGAGGATCGCGCCGAAGAGAGGCTCGAGGTCGGCGTTGTCGGGCAGCGAGCCGTTCTCGGGGCGGGTGCGCGAGGCGGCGCCGGCACGACCGGAGGCGTAGACGACCGGTACGTCCAGCAGCGCGTCGACGTCGAGATCGGGCACGTCGTCGACGAGATCGGAGGCCAGACCCAGGAGCAGGTCGTGCGCCTCCTCCTCGACCTCGGCGATGCGCGCGTCGGGGCGGTCGGTCTTGTTGACCAGGAGGATGACGGGAAGCTTGGCCTCGAGCGCCTTGCGCAGCACGAAGCGGGTCTGCGGCAGCGGACCCTCGCTCGAGTCGACCAGCAGGACGACGCCGTCGACCATCGACAGGCCGCGCTCGACCTCGCCGCCGAAGTCGGCGTGACCGGGCGTGTCGATCACATTGATGGTGACCGGTACGTCGGTGTGGACGCCGTTGTACGTGATCGCCGTGTTCTTGGCGAGGATCGTGATCCCCTTCTCACGCTCGAGGTCGTTCGAGTCCATCGCACGCTCTTCGACGTGCGCGTGCTCGCCGAACGACCCGGTCTGACGCAGCATGGCGTCGACGAGCGTCGTCTTTCCGTGGTCGACGTGCGCGACGATTGCGACGTTGCGGAGGTCCGGGCGGAGGGCGTGCGCCATGAAGGTGTTCCTAAGCAGAATGGGGGTGCGCCGGGATGCCGACGTTACATTCTACAAGCGCGACCCGTTCTCTGCCCGTCAGCGCGCTGTGAGCACGCCGTCATGGATCTCCAGCACCCGGTCGGCCCGCTCGAGGATCGACGGGTCGTGGGTCGACAGCAGCACCGCCAGACCGTCGCGGTGTGCCAGTTCGGCAATGAGATCGATCATCGCCGCCGCCGTCGCCGAGTCGAGCTGACCGGTGGGCTCATCGGCCAGCAGGATGCGCGGGCTGCCGGCCAGTGCGCGCGCGATCCCGACGCGCTGCTGCTGTCCGCCGGAGAGCTCATTCGGCCGCTGCGAGGCATGCGCGGCCAGTCCGACCCGCTCCAGCAGGCGGTCGACCTCCTCCTCGCGCTGGTCCGCCGCCGCCCCCCGCAGACGCAGCGGGATCTCGACGTTCTCACGCGCGGACAGGGCGCCGATGAGTCCGAACGACTGGAACACGTAGCCGATCTCGTCCCGGCGGATCCGGTCGATGTCCGCCTCCTTCGCCGTCGTGAGGTCGACCTCGCCCACCCGGACGTGTCCGCTGGTGGGCTGCTGGATGCCGCCGAGCACGTGCAGCAGCGTGGTCTTGCCCGCACCGGAGGGCCCGATGAGGACGACGAACTCCCCCGCCGCCAGGGTCAGCGAGGCGTCGGCGAGGGCGACGACCTCGGCGGCCGGGGTCTGGTGGATCACGGACAGCCCCGTCGCTTCGAGGACGGTCTCGGTGCGCACCGTGTCGGTCATCGGCCCTGCTCCCTTCGCTGACGTCGGCTGAGCGTCGGCGGCTCCTGCGCGTCGGGCTGCGGCGTCTCGGACGGGGCGGCCGGGGACGACGCCGGGGCGCCCGGGGTTCCGCGGTCGCCCGGCCAGACGCCGACGTGGTCGTCCTCCAGCCGCAGCCGGACGCGCTCGCGCAGCGACAGCTGCGACATGTACTCGGGCGGCAGCTGCAGGCGGCCGACTCGGTCGAGCACGGCGAACTCCTCGGCCATGGCGTGCTCCCGGCCCTCGTCGTCGGTGTGCGTCCAGCGCAGCACCTCCGTCGAGGTGCGCCCGTCTCGGATCTGCACCGTGCGCTGCACGTGCTCGGACACCGTGGGGTCGTGCGTCACGATGAGCGCGGTGGTCCCCAGCTCGCGGTTGGCGGTCTCGAAGGTGCGCAGCACGTCGACCGACGCGTGCTCGTCGAGGTCGCCGGTCGGCTCGTCGGCCAGCAGCACGCGCGGCTCGTTGGCCAGAGCGACCGCGATCGCCACGCGCTGCTGCTGACCGCCGGACAGCTCGGCGGGCCGGCGCCCGGCGATGTCGCCGGCACCGACCAGGTCGAGCAGCTCGGCCGCACGGCCGGCATCCCTGCGGGAGCCGCCGATCGCGCGGGCGAGCTGCACGTTCTCGAGCGCCGTGAGATACGGCAGCAGGTTGCGGGCGGTCTGCTGCCAGACGAAGCCGACCACCTCGCGGCGGTACGTCACGCGCTCACGGTTCGAGAGGGCGGGCAGGTCCCAGCCGGCGACGGTCGCCTGTCCGGCGGTGGGCGCGTCGAGGGCCGACAGGATCGACAGGAGCGTCGACTTGCCCGACCCGGACGCGCCGATGAGGGCGACCAGCTCGCCCTGTTCGATCACGAGGTCGAGGCCCTGCAGCGCCTGCACCTCGATGTCGGCGACGGTGAAGATGCGCACCAGGCCGCGGCATTCGATGTCGGGGCCGGTGGCGGCGGGGGTGGGACTCATCGGTCCTCCTCTGTACGCAGGACGGTAACGAGCGACGTGGTGCGCGCGGTGAGCACGCCGCCGACGACGGAGACGGCGAGGGCCACCACGACCGCGACGATCAGGCCCACCGTCAGGACGGGATCGACGGTGAGACCCGGCTGGCGGATGCCGCCGGTGAAGGGCCGCAGGTCGACGGACACGAGCACGAGCAGCGGCAGCAGCGCGCCGAGCACGAGCCCGCCCACGAGCGCCGACAGGCCGAGGGGCACGAACTCCCAGGCGACGATGCCGCGGCCGTCGCGACGCCGCAGTCCCATCGTGCGCAGGAGGGCGACGATGCGCGAGCGCGCGTCCCGCGTGACCCCGGCCACGAGCAGGACGGCGACGACCGAGAGCGCGACGGCGAGCACCAGCGCTGCCAGGAGGGCGAAGCGCAGCGCGCTGACCGCCGGCGAGGACTGGATCGCCGCGGTGCGGTCGACGAGGGTCTGGGTCGTGTGGGGGGCGTCCACCATCGCGCTCAGCGCCCGGCGCACCTCGTGGACGTCGGCGCCGTCGGCGACGTCGACCAGCAGGGTGCGCGGGAAGAACTCGCGGCCGGTCGCGGCGGTGTAGTCCTGCCGGTCCATGACCAGGAAGGTCGACCCGGCCGCAGTCCCGGGGATGGCGGGCGTGACACCGGCGACGGTGACCCCGCCGTACGGCTCGGTCGCAGCGCCGAGGCCGACGTCCTCGGCCACCGCGACGGAGGCGAGGGTCTCGGGCGGTGTCTGACCGGGGCGCAGCGCGGACGGGTCGAAGCCCTCCGCGAAGGCGGCCTGCACCCGGCCGAGCCGCTCGGTCTCGGTCACCAGGAGCGAGGCCACCACGCGGCCCTGCTCCCCGACGATGCTGACGCGGTCGGCGGTCATGACGCCGGTGAGCGCCTCGACGCCGGCGACCTCCCGCATCGCCTCCATCGTCTCGCCGTCGAAGAACGGTCCGGACAGGCTCAGCTCGGCGCCGACCGAACGCTCGGCCGCGGTGACGGCACCGCGGTCGACGGTGGCCAGCACGAGCGACGAGAACACGGCGATCGCGACGGCCACGAGCATGGCGAGGACGGCGGTGGTCCCGGCGGCGGGGTCCCGCAGGCTGCGCGCGGCCCCGACGAGACCCACGACGCCGCGGCCGCGCTGGGCCGTGCGCAGCGCGGCCGACAGCCACAGCGGGTGCAGCCGCACCGCGAGCACGCCGAGGGCGACGGTGGCGAGCATGGGGGCCACGACCACGAGCGGGTCGATGCCGGCGCTGGCCGGACCGACCCCTCGGACCACCAGCATGGTGACCGCGACACCGGCCAGCAGCAGGATCAGCAGCTCCGCCACGCGCGCCCAGCGGCCGCGCACCGGCGCGTCCAGGTCCGCCCGGCCGCCCGCGAGCGTCTGCGGACGCAGGGCGAGCGCGAGCGCGGCGGCGGGCACGAGCCCGACCCCCAGCGCGAGGGTCGTCGGCAGCGGCCCGGCGTCATCGGGGACGAGCGTGAGAGCGGCGGCGGTCGCCGCGACCGCCGCGGGCACCCCGAGGATGAGCCCCTCCAGCAGCAGCAGTCCGCGCAGCCGCGACAGCGCGGTGCCGCGCGCCGACAGCAGCAGCAGATCGCCGCGCCGTCGGCGGATGATCAGGCTCGCCGCGAGCACGATCAGGGCGACGCTGACGGCGATCGGCCCGACCGCGGCCACCGCGAGGGTGGCGCTGGAGGCGTGCGACCGCGCGAGCGCGGTGCTGAGCACCGACACGACGTCCGAGGCGAACTTCGCCCGCGTGTCCTGCTCGTCGAGCGAGAACGACTGCGCCGTCAGCTGGCGCATGCCCGACAGCAGCTGGTCCGGGTCCTGGCGGCTGGCGGCACCGGCATCCACGTCGTACCAGATCGTCAGATCCGCGGCTCCGGCGGCGATCGCCGGCCAGGAGCCGGGGTCGACATAGGCACCGCCCGTGGCGCTCGGCCGACGGTTGCCGTCGTCGAAGAGGGTGCCGGCCAGCACGGCGGGCGGATGGTGGGCCCACCGATCGGCGTCCGCGTCCACGGGTTCGGCGAGTCCGACCAGCAGGACTCCCCCGGTCGGACCGGAGCGAAGCTGGCCGAGGGGCCACTGTATCCGCTCGGCGGAGGCGGTGGTCAGCACGATCTCCAGCGGCGCGCCGGGCGCGGTGTGCGGCGAGGGCCACGCGCCGTCGACGAGAGCGAGATGCTGCTGGTACAGCGGATCGGCGACCAGTTGCACGAGTCCCGTCGGCGCCGTCGGCGCGAGCACCTCCGGCATCACTTCGAACGCCTCGCTCGTCACGATGAACGCCGCGTCGTCCGTCGCCGCCCGCACGGCGCTGTTCCCGCTCGAACGGATCTCGGTGAGCCGGGCCGCCAGGCCGCCGAACACCTCGGCGGCACCGCTGGCCCACCCCGCGGTGAGGGCGCCACCGCTCGTCGCGCCGAACGACGGGGGCGCGTCGCGCACGGTCGCCGTCACGTCGCGCGAGGGCACGGACAGCTGATCGAGCTGGAACGAGACCTCGTCGCGCACGACACCGGTCAGCGCGCGCGGCGCGGCGGCGATGAGGAAGGTGGCCACCAGGGTGAGGGCGATGATGACCAGCGCGGCGCTGCGCGGGGTGGCCAGGCGCCTGCGGGTGAGGGCGACCAGGCCCGGCGAGCGGCGGACGGACGAGGTCATTCGGCCTCCCGCACGATCGGCGCGAGCTCTCGCGGCACCCGGACGCTCGCCGCGATCGCGGCGAACCCGGCGGCCACGACGAGCAGCGTCGGGGCGAGCACGAGCGGCACCGGGTCGAGTGCGACGGGGAAGGATGCCGGCATGCCGACGTAGGCGGCACGGACGAGGGCCGGGACGATCAGCCACGCCGCCGCGAGGCCCGCACCCAGACCGCCCAGCACGCCGAGGAGGACGGCGAAGGCGTTCTCGACGGCGCGCACGCGGGCCGCTCCGCGCCGACCCAGGCCGAGCACCGCGAGCACGCCGAGCTCGCGCAGCGATCCGTCGCCGCGGGAACGTCGCAGGATGAGGACGACGACGGCCAGCGCGATCGCCCCGAGCGCGGCGACGACGAACGCGACGGCGGTGCTCATCGCGCTCTGCGCGGCACGCGGGTCGCTCACGAGCACGCGCACCCCGCCGACGGCGGCGTCGGCCGCAGCGGCGACCGCGGACGGATCGGCGGTGGTCAGCCACAGCTCGTTCGCGGCGATCGGCTCGCTCGTCGCGAGGGTCAGAGCCGTCACGTCCAGCAGCAGGCCCGCGCCGTCGGGCGCGCCCGGAAGCACCGCGACGACCTGCTCGATGCGCACGTCGAGACTGAAGGAGAACGACGCCATCCGCAGCGACAGCGCCGAGCCCTCTCGGACGTCGAGCGCGGCGGCCAGCCCCGCGGTGATCGCCGCCGGGAACAGCGCCGGCAGATCCGGTGCGACCGCGCGCGTGCTCGCGAACGACGCGCGCGACCAGTCGGGGGTGATCGTGAGCAGCCGCAGTCCGGTGGCGGTCGACTCCACCTCGCCGCCCTGCGCACGGAAGGAGCTGAGGTCGACGGGGGCGCCGTCCACGGACACCGCCACGTCGACCCACGTGCTGCCCTGCCCGTGCATCTCGTCGGGGGTCACCTCGACGCCGACGAGCGTCCAGGGCCCGCCGCCGGGCAGGGAGAAGCCCGTGGAATGCACGCTGTGGATCTCGACGTCCCAGAACTGTCCGTCATCGACGGCCTCCACGTCGAGATCGACGTTCGTGGTCGACAGTCGGACGAGGGTGCCGTCCGCGTCGACGATCAGGAGCGCCGCCACGATCCCGATCGGGGGGACGGCCCACTCGGTGCCCTCGTCATCGGACCACGGCTCCGGCTCGGGCACCGAGACGGTCACGGTGATCTCGTCGGCGCCGTCCGGCAGCGGCACGCCGGGCTGGCCGATGCGGATCGTCTCACCGAGCCCGGCCGGATCGATCCGGCCGTCCGCGTCGTGCATCACGTCGCCGAGCACGGCGGACTGCACGGCGAGGATCGGGATCGCGCCGTCGGCGCCGCGGGCGGAGATGGTCCGCACCGACATCGCCGCCTCGACCCCGTCCAGCGCGCGCAGCGGGGCGACATCGGCCGACTCCGGCACCGAGGTGACGCGCACGTCGGCGCCGATGCGCAGCGCCTCGGGGGTGCCGCCGAGCGCGGCGAGAGTGCCGGCGTAGGCGAGGGCGAGGGTGATCGTCGCCGACGCGAAGGCGACGGCGCCGGTCGTCAGCGCGTGCCGTCCCGTGCGCCGCGACGCCAGGCGCAGCGGAAGGGCGGGCAGATGTCCGCGACCGCGTGCGGCGAGGGCACCGGCGACGGCGGCGACAGGACCGGAGAGGACCACCGCCAGCAGTGCCGCCAACGCGAGCACGAGGGCCGGGGCGAGGGCGATGAGCGGATCGATCATCGCCCCGTCTCGCCGTTCTACCACGGGAGTGCCCGCGGCGGCGAACTGCCACACGGCCAGCGCCGTGAGGACGGCGAGCAGCACGAGCGCGCTGATGCCGACGGCGAGGTCGGCGCGCTGCGATCTCCGATCGACGCCGCGCAGGGTCGCGACGAGCACGACGGCCGTTCCGACGACGGTGAGGGCCGCGACCGTCCCGACGGCGACGACCCAAGGCAGCCGCGTGCCGCCGAGCACCCGCACCGCGCCGACCGCCGCGAGAGCGCCGATCGCCGTGCTCAGCACGAGCACCGGCAGCGCCTCGGTCAGCGCGATGGCGGCCAGCCGGCGCTTGGCCATGCCCCGCGCGCGCAGCAGCGTCCGCTCGTCCGCGCGCGTGCGCACGGGTTCGACGGCGGCCGCGGCGACCACGACGACGGCCAGCAGGCCGACGATGCCGACGGCGACCGCGGTCGGGCCCTGCCGTGCCGTCGTCCCGGCCGTCAGGCCGGTCAGCGTCGACCGCAGCCCGCCCGAGACCTGCACCGGTTCGTCGCTGTGATCGCCGATCGCCCCGGCCAGGTCGGGGGCCGCCGCGATCACCGCCGTGACGGCATCGGCCGAGAACCCCGCGCGATCGGGGCGCAGTGCGAACACGCCGTCACTCTCGTGGACGGGGCGCAGACTGCCCGTCAGCCCGAGGTCGGACAGCGCCGCCTCGACCGCCCGGGTGCGCGCGGGGGCGTCACCGGCATCCCCCTCGAATCGGACGATGAGGCGGTCGCGGTCGCCCGTGGCCGCGGCGACCGACGCCACCGCATCGTGCGCCTCGATCGCCCGCACCGAGCCGACCAGACCGACGACCAGGGCCGCGGCGATCGCCGCGATGGCACCGAGGGCGACGAGGGATGCGGCGCCCGCGCGGGCTCGCGTGAGTCCGAACGAACGCGTCTTCCCTGCCGTCATGCGCGCGGTCAGCCCCGCTGCGCCCGGCGGCGCTCGCGGCGCTGGCGCTGCTCGACGGGGTCGGGCACGGGGACGGCTGCGATGAGGCGCTGCGTGTACGGGTCCTGCGGGTTGCGGAGGATCTGGTCGCGTGTGCCCTGCTCGACGAGACGACCGTGGTTCATCACGGCGATGCGATCGGCGAGCTGGTCGACGACGGCGAGGTCGTGGGTGACGAAGAGGCAGCCGAAGCCCAGCTCGCGCTGCAGCTCCTGGAACAGTTCCAGCACGCGGGCCTGGACCGACACGTCGAGCGCGCTCGTCGGCTCGTCGGCGACCAGCAGCTTCGGCTTGAGCGCGAGGGCGCGGGCGATGCCGACGCGCTGGCGCTGACCGCCGGACAGCTCATGCGGGTAGCGGTTGCGCATGAAGTGCGGCAGCTCGACCGCATCGAGCAGCTCTTCCACGCGCGCGTTCATCTGCTTCTTGTCGTACGTGCCCGCCAGCAGCAGGGGCTCGGCGATGGATTCCCCGATCGGAATACGCGGGTTCAATGACGAACCGGGGTCCTGGAACACGATGCCGATGTCGCGGCGCACCTTGCGCAGGTCGGCGTTGGAGATGCCGACCATGTCGACGCCAGCGACGGCGAGCTCGCCCGAGTGCGCGGGCAGCAGGCCGATCGCGGCACGGCCGATCGTGGTCTTGCCCGACCCGGACTCCCCCACCAGGCCGACGACCTCGCCGCGCTGGATCTCGAGGGTGAAGTCCTCGACCGCGCGGAAGGCGGGGACGCGTCCCCGCTTGGGGTACTCGATGACGAGGTCCTTCATGTGCAGGACCGTCTCGGTGGCGATCCGCTCGGCGACCTCGGAGGGGTCGGTCGACACGGTGCCCAGGTGCGGCACGGCGGCCAGCAGCGCCTGCGTGTAGGGGTGGGCGGGCGCCGCGAAGATCTGCTCCACCTTGCCGTGCTCGACGACGGCGCCGTCCTTCATGACGATCACCTGGTCGGCGAGGTCGGCGACCACGCCCATGTCGTGCGTGATCAGCACGATCGCCGAGTCCAGCTCGGTGTGCAGGCGCCGCATCAGGTCGAGGATCTCGGCCTGGACGGTGACGTCGAGCGCCGTCGTGGGCTCATCGGCGATCAGCAGCTGCGGGTCGTTGGCCATCGACTGGGCGATCATCGCGCGCTGGCGCTGGCCGCCGGACAGCTGGTGCGGGTACGAGTCGAACGCCTTCTGCGGGTCGGGCATCTCCACCTGCGTGAGCAGCTCGATCGCGCGCGCGGCGGCGGGCTTCTTGTGGAGCGCGGGATTGTGGACCTGCAGCGCCTCGACGATCTGGTAACCGACGCTGTACACGGGGTTCAGCGCCGTCATCGGCTCCTGGAAGATCACGGCGATGCCCTGACCGCGAACCTTCCGCAGCTTGCTCAGCGGGGCGCCGATGAGCTCCTCGCCGCGCAGCTTCGCGCTTCCGGTGGCCCGGCCGTTGGCCGGCAGCAGGCCGAGGATGCCCATCGAGCTCGTGCTCTTGCCCGAGCCCGACTCGCCGACGATGGCGAGCACGTCCCCGGGGTGGAGCGTGTAGCTGACGTCCTGTGCGGCCGAGACCCACTCGCCATCGACCCAGAAGTCGATGTTGAGCCCCTTGACCTCGAGCACCGGGGTGGTGTCCTGCTGCGCGTCGTTCACGTGTGGGGCCTTTCCGAGGGGGTCATGCGGCATCTGCGACGATGGAGGGGTGATCGAAGAGCATGTCCTGCGTCCCCGAGCCGGCCGCGTCCTCGCCGCTGCGGTGGTGGTCATCTGCGTGGTGCTGGCGGTGACGCTCATCGCGCAGGAGCCTGCCGACCTCCTGCGCGGTCTGCCCGCGCTGGCTCTGTTCGGCTTCGCCGCGTGGGCGCTGTTCTGGCGTCCGTCCGTGCGCGTCGACCACGAGGCGGTGACGCTCGAGAACGTGTTCCGCACGATCGTCGTGCCCTGGAACCGCATCGTGCGCATCGACACGCGCTACGCGTTCACGCTCTTCACCCGCGGGGCGCGCTTCGCGGCGTGGGCTGCGCCCGCTCCGGGGCGCCACCGGCTGCTGGTCACCGACCGGGAGCAGGGCAGGCACCTTCCCGAGTCGTCGTACATCGCCGGCACCGTCCGTCCCGGCGACCTCGTCACGAGCGACTCGGGAGCCGCCGCGTACATCGTCCGCCGCGAGTGGGAGCGCCGCCGGGATGCCGGGCTGCTCGAGGAGAGCGGCCCGGAGCCCGCGGTGCGCCTGCACACCGCGACCATCGCGGTCGCCGTCGCGCTGACGGCCGCGGTCATCGCGAGCGTGCTCTACTGACGACACTGCCGTCACCGCTTCCCGCCGGCGGAGTCGGTCAGGTCGTCGGCCAGCGCCGGAGCCGTGCGGTCGGCGCCACGCGCCTGCCACCAGCGCTGCATCTCCTGCATGGGGCCGTTGAAGTTCGGCACGTGCTTCTGGCGCGGGTCGAATGCGTCGCGCAGGCCGTCGCCGACGAAGTTGATGCACAGGGCGATGATGATGATGAAGATGCCCGGCCACCAGAACAGCCACGGCCGGGTCGAGAACGCGCCCTGGTACTCGTTGATGAGCTGTCCCAGCGAGATGTCGGGTGTCTGGATGCCGAACCCGAGGAAGCTCAGGGACACCTCGATGAGGATCGCCGCGCTCATGAGCAGGGTCGAGTTGACCACGATGACGCCGACGCTGTTGGGCAGGATGTGCTTGAAGATGATGCGCACATCGCTGGCGCCGGCCACTCGTGCCGCATCGACGAACTCGCGCTCGCGCAGGGCGAGGAACTCCGCGCGGACGAGTCGCGCCAGGCCTGTCCAGGCCAGCGCACCCAGCAGCACGCCGATCGTGACCGCGTTGCCGCCGAAGGTGCGGGCCAGGACGGCGCCGAGGACCAGCAGCGGGATGATGATGACGACGTCGGTGATGCGCATCAGGAGCTGGTCGATGCGGCCGCGGTAGTACCCCGAGACCGCGCCGATCACGGTGCCGATGGCGGTGGAGATGATGCCGGTGAGGAACACGACGAGCAGCGACTGCTGCATGCCGCGCATGACGCGCGCGAACATGTCCTTGCCCAGGTCGTCCTGACCGAACGGGTGCTCCCCGAACGAGAACGGCCACAGCTGCAGGGTCGGCGCAGCGCCGGCGACGATGTCGTAGCGCGTCCACCAGTCCTTGTCCCACCAGCCGGGGATGCGGAAGCCGTCGATGACGAGACGTCCCGTGTCGGTGTCGACCCGGTACCCTCCCGTCCCGCCGACGACCGTGCCGACCGAGGTGAAGGCCAGCAGGACGACCAGCCCGAAGAAGACGAGCGAGATCACGGCGGCGCGGTGGCCGAAGAACCGACGGCGCACGATCGCGCCCTGGCTCATGCCCGCCGTCGCCCGCTGCTCGATCGTGATCTCGCTGCCGCGCGAGACGTCCACCATCTCGCCGGCCGGGTCGAGGTCGGCGTTGTCGGGCAGTGTGTTCGCGGGGTTGCGCTTGGCGCCGCGGGGGCGCCGGCTCTCGGAGTTCGTCATGTCAGCTCACCCGGATCCGGGGGTCGAGGGCCGAGTACAGGAGGTCGGCGATGATGTTGAAGATGACGGCCAGCGTTCCTGTCACCAGGAAGAAGCCCATCATGAGGTTGACGTCGGTCTTGCCCACCGCGTCGGTGAACACCGCGCCCATGCCCTTCCAGGCGAAGACCGTCTCGGTGATCACCGCCCCGCCGATGAGCCCGCCGATGTCGAAGGCGATGATGGTGGCGATCGGGATCATGGCGTTGCGGAACGCATGGCGCATGATCACGACGCGCTCGGAGAGGCCCTTCGCACGCGCCGTGCGGACGTAGTCCTGGTTCATGACCTCGAGCAGGCTCGCACGCGCGTAGCGCGTGTACGCCGCGAGCGAGATGATCATGAGCGTCATCGTCGGCAGGATCATGTGCGTCAGCGAGTCCAGCAGCTGCATCCAGTAGTCGTCCTGACGGTCGACGGCCGGCGTGGAGGATCCGATGGTCGAGATCACGCCGCTGGTGAGCGGGATGAGCGCCTCGTACGCGGCCCAGCGCTGGAACATCTGGTCCAGGACGAGGGGCAGGGTGCCCAGCGCCGCGGCGAGGGCGACCAGCCGCGACATGTACGCCCGGCGGTCGCCGCCGAGGAGCCAGCCGGCGGCGGCGCCGATCACCCCGAGGATGACGGCGACGATCGGAATGACCCACCAGGCGTTGCCGAAGTAGAAGAGGTACTGCAGTGGCATGTACAGCGCGAGCGGGGCCGCCGCGGCGATGCCGAAGGCGATGAGCGCCGAACGGTCGCGCAGCCCGGTCGTGAGGCTGGCGACGATGGCCGCGAGGCCGATCGCCATGAGGGCGACGCCGATGAGGCCGATCGAGGGCTTGTCGAACCAGTTGGTGAGGTCCAGCAGCAGGAGGAGCACCGCGCCGGCGATGCCGGTCGTGAGGAACACCTTGATGCGCGTGCGGAGGCCGCCGCCGACGATGGCCATGAAGATGAAGCCGGTGACCACTCCGAACAGAGGGATGAACCACCACGGGATCACCGGTGATCCGAGGAACTGGTTGACGGCGATGCCGGCGTACTGCTTGAGGATGACCGCGACCCAGAAGACGGGCAGCGAGTAGAAGACGAAGGTGAGGAAGGTGACCGTGTAGTCGTAGCCGCTGTACTGGCGCAGGGCGGTGGTCATGCCGATCGCGACGCCGAGGAGGATCGCGAGGATGGTCGCTGCGGTGACGAGCTGGAGCGTGGAGCCCATCGCCGTCGCGATGACGTTCTGGACCGGCGCCTCGCCGCGCGCGACCGAGATGCCGAGGTCGCAGCGGCCGATGAAGCAGCCGCCCACGCCCGCGAGCCACTTGAAGTAGCGCAGCGTCGGCGGGGTCTCGAGGTCGAGCTTCGCGGTCATGTCCGCGATCTTGGCCTGCGCGTCGGGGTCGCGGCTGCCCCGCAGCTCGACCAGGGGGTCGCCCGAGTTGGCGGTGAGCACGTAGACGACGTACGACGCCACCAAGAGGACGAGAACTGTGGCGACGAAGCGCCTGACTACGAACGAGAGCACCGGTGATCCTTACCCCAGGGTGTCCTGACATGGCCGGTGGGCCGGATGCGTGGCATCCGGCCCACCGGGTGATGCGTCTGCGTGGTGCCTTACTCGGCAGCCGCGCCGCTCACCGGAGCCCACTCCCAGAAGTTCCAGAAGTAGTACGGTGCGAGCGGCGCCGGGCTGATGCCCTCGACGCCCTTGTCCCATGCCGACAGCCCCGGGAACTGGAAGACGGTGACACCGTAGCCATCGTGCCACAGCTCCTTCTCCACGTCGACCTGGATCTGGGTCTGCACCTCAGGGTCCAGCTCGGTCTCGAGGTCCTTCAGCAGCCCGTCCACCGTGGCGTTCGAGTAGCCGCCGAAGTTGGACGGCTGACCGGTACCGAGGTACTGGTCCGAACCGGTCAGCGCGAGGCTGGTCGAAGCCCATCCGAAGATGACCGCGTCGTGCGGGTTGATCGGGAAGGCGGACGTGTCGGTGAACTCCCAGTTGGGCTCGGAGTCGTCGACCACGTTGAAGCCGGCCAGGGCGGCCGACGTCGCGATCATCTCGTACTGGGTGGCGCGACGGGTGTTGCCCTCGGGGTACCAGAACTTGACCTCGACCGGCGCGGTGACGCCCGCCTCGGCGAGCAGCGCCTTGGCACCGTCGATGTCGACGTCGGCGAAGTCGGCGGAACCGTTCGCCTCGACGATCGGGGTGTACTGCGGCGAGCCCGGGATCGCGAGGATCGAGTTACGCACCGCAGCGTTCGGGTTGAGCGGCGAGATGAGCTTGTCGACGATCTCCTGACGGGGAATCGTCTTCAGGAAGGCGATGCGCACGAGGCGCGCCTTCTCCTCGTCGCCACCGTAGGTCGCCGGGTCGAACGGACCGCCGTTGTTGAACGTCAGGTCGATGTGCTCGTACGTCGCCTCGTCACCGGTGTGGTAGTCGGCGGTGGCCGTCTCCTGGACCAGACGGAGCACGTCCGGCGTCGGCTGACCCGACGCGACCTGCACGTCCTGGTTCTGCAGCGCCTGCACCTGAGCGGTCGGGTCGGCGATCTGACGGACCGTGATGCGCTCGTACTTGGGCGACTCGCCCCACGCGAACTTGTCGTTCGCGACGAGGGTGACGTAGTCCTCCTCGACGAGGTCCTCGACGATGTACGGGCCGTAGGACAGCGTCACAAGCGGGTTCTCCGGCGTGTTCGGCGACTGGAAGTCGGCCTCCCACGACTTGGCGACCGGGGTCAGCCACTCGACGTCGCCCTCCTGGATGGCCTCGACCAGCTGGTCCTTGGCCTCCTGCGGGTCCTCGATGTCGGGGTAGGCCAGCTGCACGGCGGCGTGTGCCGCGACCGAGCCGACGCCGAACTGGGTCTCCCAGTCCACGTACGCCTTGTCGTAGACGAGCGTGAGCTCGTTGTCACCGATCTCCGGCAGTTCCGACGCGAGGTCCGCACGCGGGTTGGCGTAGTTGAACAGCGGCTTGTCGTCGGCATCCTTCACACCCGCGAAGATGTACGCCCACGACAGCAGCAGGTCGGCCTCGTCGACGGCGACGCCGTCCGACCAGACGACCTCTTCGTTGATCTTGTAGTGGACCGTGAGCGGGTCGTCGCTGGTCTTCTCGTACGAGCCGAACGCCGTGTTCTGCACGAGCTCCGGGCTGTCGTTGTAGTAGTTGAAGCCCGACGTCGTCATGTAGGTGATGATGCTGTTGGCGACGTTGTTGCCCGACGTGCTGCTCGTGTTGAAGTTGTCGATGATGTCGTTCCAGGACACCGTGATCTGGGTGTTCTCGATGACCTCCGACTCGTACGGGTTCGAGCATCCGGCGAGGACGAGCGTCCCTGCCGTGACGATGCCCACACCCGCGGCCAGACGTGTGATTTTCACGCTAGTTCCTCCTGTGCAAGGTAGATGCGCCGCACGCGACCTGATGGCACACGTGTGCGCGGATAGGGAAACACTAAGCATCCCGTGTGGGTTGTTCAAAACGTTGGCGCAAAACGTTACAGAGCCTTAACTCAATCGGTCATGAATGTGACAATCTGACAAGATGAACGTCGATCACGGTGCCGTGGATGTGGAAGCCGCACGACAGGCCCGAGCGCGCACCCGGCTGTGGTGGGAGATCGGCATCGTCCTGGCGCTGTCCGTCGGCCGATCCGCCGTCTCGTCCGTGCTCTCGCTCATCCGCGCGCTCACGCGCGAGACCGCGCTGGGCAACCAGACGACGTCGTTGAACCCCGGCGCGAACGCGGAGCAGTTCTGGGACGTGCTCAATCAGCTGCTGGCCCAGTTCTTCGCCCTCGCCCCGATCGCGCTGGCGATCTATCTGCTGTGGGAGCCGACGCGCTCCGCGTTCCGGAAGATCGGGCTGGACTTCCGGAGGCTCGGCGCCGATGCGGGTGCCGGCATCCTTCTCGTGCTCGTCATCGGCGTGCCGGGACTGGCGCTGTACGCGGCGGGCCGTGCGATGGGGATCACCGTGCAGGTCGACGCCGCGCCGCTGGACGCCTCCTGGTGGACCATCCCGCTGCTGCTTCTCGCAGCCCTGCGGGCCGGGCTCACCGAGGAGGTGATCTTCATCGGCTACCTGTTCGATCGGCTGCGCCGCCTCGGGTGGGGCACGTGGTCGATCATCCTGTCGACGGCCGCGCTGCGCGGCGCGTATCACGCCTACCAGGGCTTCGGAGCGATCGTCGGCAACGTGGCGATGGGCATCGTCTTCGGCTGGGTGTACCAGCGCTGGGGACGCGTCATGCCGCTGGTGATCGCGCACGTGATGATCGACGTCGTGGCCTTCGTCGGCTACCCGCTCGCCGTCGCCTGGTGGCCCACCCTCTTCTGACCCCACTGCCTCCACCCACACTCCACCCCCACTCCGCCCCCGCTCCACCCATACTCCGCGAGACTGCATCGTTGCCCCCAGACCGCAGTCCCAACCTGCTGTCTCGGGGCGCACCTGCAGTCTCGCCCCGGGAGGGGCGGCGGACGGAGGTTCCTGCACAGGAGGGGTAGCGCGGCGATAGTGCACAGTTTCGGGCGATGACGACCGCGACCGCCCCGTCTCGCGGCACAGTTCTCACATGTGGCCCACCGCCCCGACGCGCGACATCGTCCCCAGTCCCCTCCCCCTGCTCACTCGCGGCGACAGCCCGCACTCGGACCGAGCCGTGCGGTCCGGTCAGCTGGTCACCGTGATGCGCGGGGTCTACGCCGACGCGTCGCTGTGGCGGCGCCTCGCTCCGTGGGAGCGATACCTGGCGCGCGTCCACGCAGCGGGCCTCGTCTATCCAGATGCCGTGTTCTGCCTCGAGTCGGCCGCCGCGCTTCGCGGCCTGACAGTCTTTCTCGAGCCCTCGCACGTGCACATCGTGCTGCCGCACGGCGCGACGTCGCGCGCCATCGGCGGGGTCCGCGTGCACACCTCGCAGCGGATGCCGGCCGTCGAGCACCTCGGCGGACTCCTCGTCGCGACGCCGGCGGAGATAGCCGTCGACGTCGCACGGGATCGGCACAACGCTGTCGGTCTGGCGGTGGCCGGCGCTGTCCTGCGATCCGAGCCGAGTCTCACCGCCGAGGCCCTTGCCGAGCTCAGTTCGTCACGGCCTTCGTCGAGAGGGCGCCGCCACGCTCGGTGGGTGTTCGATCGGGCGACGGCGATTCCGGAGTCTCCCCTGGAGTACATCAGCCTTGCGGTGATCGAGTGGCTCGGGTTCGAGGCGCCAGAACTGCAGACCTGGATCCGGGGAGGCACCGGCGAGGACGACGACCGTCTCGACTTCTGGTGGCCGACGTGGCGCATCGCCGGCGAAGCCGACGGCGACATCAAGTACAGCGGCGAGCTCGGCGACGCGCGCGATGCGCTTCGGGCACGCAGCGACCGCGACGCGCGTCTCATCGATCGCGGTGTGACCGCGACCGCCCACTGGGGCTGGCGCGAGTGCACCGCGATCCGCCCGTTGCGCGCCGTCCTGCTCGCTGGCGGCCTTCCGATCGAGCGCCCCGAGAACGCCGTTCAGCTCCACTCGCTTCGCCGCGCGCTGCGTCTCCCACCCCCGAGACTGCAGTAGTGCACCGAGACAGCAGCGTGTAACCGCAGTCTCGGTGCACCGTTGCAGTCTCGCGGGCGTAGAGACGGGGCGGGCGGGGAGCGGCGGGCGGGGGGTTAGGCGAAGGCCTCGGGGGGCGGGCAGGCGCAGACGAGGTTGCGGTCGCCGTAGGCGTTGTCGATGCGACGCACGGGCGGCCAGTACTTGGTGCGCACGAGCGCCCGCACGGGATACACCGCGGTCTCGCGCGAGTACGCGTGCGCCCACTCGTCCGCGACTACCGCCTCGGCGGTGTGCGGCGCGTTCACGAGCGGGTTGTCCTCGGCCGGCCACTCCCCCGACGCGACGGCGAGGGCCTCGACCTTGATCGCGATCATGGCTTCGATGAACCGCTCGATCTCGGCGAGGTCCTCCGACTCGGTCGGCTCGACCATGAGTGTGCCGGCGACGGGGAACGACATGGTCGGAGCGTGGAATCCGTAGTCGATGAGCCGCTTGGCGACGTCGTCGACCGTGACCCCGGTCTGATCGCGCAGCGGCCGCAGATCGAGGATGCACTCGTGCGCGACGAGCCCCGCCTCGCCCGCGTACAGGACCGGATAGTGCTCGCTCAGTCGCGCGGCGACGTAGTTCGCGGCCAGCACGGCCGCCCCGGTCGCCTCGCGGAGCCCGCGCGCGCCCATCATGCGCACGTACGCCCACGAGATGGGCAGGATGGATGCCGATCCGTACGGCGCCGCGGACACGGGTCCGCCGTCGAAGACGAAGCCGCCGGCGTGCTCCGCACGCTGTGCGAGCGGGTGCGAGGGCAGGTAGGGCGCGAGGTGCGCCTTGGCCGCGACCGGACCCACGCCCGGACCGCCGCCGCCGTGCGGGATCGCGAAGGTCTTGTGCAGGTTCAGGTGCGACACGTCGCCGCCGAGATCGCCGAACCGCGCGTGGCCGAGGAGCGCGTTGAGGTTCGCGCCGTCGACGTAGACCTGGCCGCCGGCGTCGTGCACGGCGCCCGTGATCTCGACGACGTCCTGCTCGTAGACCCCGTGGGTCGACGGGTAGGTGATCATGAGCGCCGCCAGCGCGTCCGCGTGCTGGGTGACCTTGGCACGCAGGTCGTCGAGGTCGACGTTGCCGGCCTCGTCGCACGCGACGACGACGACGCGCATGCCGGCCAGTACGGCCGAGGCGGCGTTGGTGCCGTGCGCCGACGACGGGATGAGGCACACGTCACGGTGGAGATCGCCGCGCGCGTGGTGGTATCCGCGAATGGCGAGCAGTCCGGCCAGCTCGCCCTGCGAGCCGGCGTTGGGCTGGAGCGAGACCGCGTCGTAGCCGGTGACCTCCGCCAGCCAGGCCTCGAGCTGCTCGATCATCACGAGGTAGCCGGCGACGTCGTCGCGCGGCGCGAACGGGTGCACGCGAGAGAACTCCGGCCACGACACGGCGGCCATCTCGGTCGCCGCGTTGAGCTTCATGGTGCACGAGCCCAGCGGGATCATGCCGCGGTCCAGCGCGTAGTCGCGGTCGGCGAGCTGCTTGAGGTAGCGCATCATCGCCGTCTCGGAGCGGTGCGTGTTGAAGACGGGGTGCGCGAGATACTCGTCCTCGCGGCGCAGGCCCTCCGGCAGCTGCGCGAGGCCGTCGCCGGCCACGAACCCGAACGCGCGCTGCTCCGGCCCGCCGAACGCCTGCGCGACCCGGTGCAGATCGGCGAGCGTGGTCGTCTCGTCGACCGACAGCCCGACCGAGTCGGTGTCGCGGAACCAGAGCTGGAACCCGAACTCGCGCGCTGTCGCGACGACCTGCTCGGCCCGGCCCGGGACGCGCACGACGAGCGTGTCGAAGAACGCCTCGTGCAGGACCTCGCCCCCGGCCTCGCCGATCCAGCTGCGCAGCAGCGCCGCCTTGCCGGCGATGTCGGATGCGATCGCGCGCAGGCCCTCGGGGCCGTGGTAGACCGCATACATCGAGGCCATCACGGCCAGCAGCACCTGCGCCGTGCAGATGTTCGAGGTCGCCTTCTCCCGGCGGATGTGCTGCTCGCGCGTCTGCAGCGACAGACGGTAGGCGGGATGTCCCGCCGCGTCGACCGAGACTCCCACGAGGCGCCCGGGCAGTTGGCGTTCCAGTCCCGCCCGCACTGCCATGTACCCCGCGTGCGGGCCGCCGAAGCCCATCGGCACACCGAAGCGCTGCGTCGTCCCCACGGCGATGTCGGCGCCGAGCGAGCCGGGCGAGCGCAGCAGCGTGAGTGCCAGCAGGTCGGCGGCGACGATCACGAGTCCGCCCCGCGCCTGGACTGCCGCGATGGCCTCGGCCGGATCCCAGACCCGGCCGGTCGCGCCCGGGTACTGGATGAACGCGCCGAACACGTCGATGTCGGTCGGCGGCGGCGTGTCTCGATACGCGACATCGCCGCTACTCGACAACCGGGAGAGATCCGTCTCGACGATCTCGATGCCCAGCGCCGCAGCGCGATGCACGAGCAGGGCCTTGGTCTGCGGCAGCGCGTCGGCGTCGACCAGGAACACGTTCGACCGCGACTTCGACGCGCGCCGGGCCACCAGCATCCCCTCGACGACGGCGGTGGCCTCGTCGAGCATCGATGCGTTCGCGGTCTGCAGGCCGGTGAGGTCGGTGACCATCGTCTGGAAGTTGATGAGCGCCTCCAGGCGCCCCTGCGAGATCTCCGGCTGGTAGGGCGTGTACGCCGTGTACCAGGACGGGTTCTCGAACACGTTCCGCGCGATGACCGCCGGGGTGATCGTGTCGTAGTAGCCGAGGCCGATCAGGGCGCGCGCCGGCCGGTTCTGCGACGCGAGCTCGCGCAGCTCGGCGAGCGCCTCGGCCTCGGTCGCGGCATCCGGGATGACGCTGTCGGCCACCGGCTGCCCCTGGATGGATGCCGGGACCGCGCGGTCCATGAGCGCGTCGACGCTGTCGAACCCCAGCGCGTCCAGCATCCGCGCCCGGGCGGACGCGTCGGTGCCGATGTGGCGCTGCGCGAACGGCGTGGCCGGCTCGATGCGACGGATGCTCACGCGTCCTCGCCGGTCAGCGCGACGTAGGCGGCCCGGTCGAGGAGGCCGTCGACCTCGCCGGCGACACGGACTTTCAGCAGCCACCCGCCCTCGAACGGGGCGGCGTTGACCAGCGACGGGTCGGCCACGACGGCGTCGTTGATCTCGACGACCTCCCCCGAGACGGGCGCGTAGAGCTCGCCGACGGACTTGGTCGACTCGATCTCGCCGACCACGTCGCCGGCGGTGATCGCGGTGCCCGCGGCGGGGAGGTCGACGTAGACGACGTCGCCGAGCTTGTCGGCGGCGAAGTCGGTGATGCCGACCGTGACGGTGTCGCCCTCGCGGGCGATCCACTCGTGCTCGGCGGTGTAGGCCAGGGTGTTCAGATCGGTCACTTCTTCCTCCGGTAGAAAGGCAGGGCGGTCACGGTCGCGGGGATCCTCGTCCCGCGCACGTCGAGGAACAGGGGGGTGCCGGGCTCGCTCGCGCGGGGTGCGACGAAGGCCATCGCGATGGGATGCCCGAGCGTCGGGCTCAGCGCGCCGCTCGTGATCTCGCCGACGTCGGCGCCGTCCGCGTCGAGGACGCGGTATCCGGCCCGTCCGGCGCGACGGCCCTCGGCGACGAGGCCCACCAGGACGGGGGCGTCCGAGGCGAACACGGCGCCCAGACCGCCCTTGCCCACGAAGTCGTCCTTGTCGGCGGCCACGACGCGGCCCAGTCCGGCCTGTGCGGGCAGCACCTCGAGCGAGAGCTCGTGCCCGTACAGCGGCATGCCCGCCTCGAGCCGCAGAGTGTCCCGCGCGGCCAGGCCCGCCGGCACGAGACCCGAACCGCCGCCGGCCGCCAGCAGCGCATCCCACAGTTGCCCCGCCACCTCGGCGGGCACGAGCAGCTCGTATCCGTCCTCACCCGTGTAGCCCGTGCGCGCGACCAGCAGCGGCTCCCCCGCGAAGGTGCCGCGGACGGCGGCGTAGTAGGGCAGCTCGTCCAGGGGCGACTCGAGGTCCGCGATCCCCTCGGTGGCTGCCACGACGGCCCGGGCGACCGGCCCCTGCACGGCGAGGAGGCCGAAGCTGTCGCTGGCGTCCTCGACGGCGACCTGCCCGGCGAAGTCCGCGGCGCGGGCGGCGAGCGCGGCGGCGACCGCGTCGCGGTTGCCGGCGTTGGCGATGACGAGGAACCAGCTCTCGTCGAGTCGGTAGACGATGACGTCGTCGACGATGCCGCCGGACTCGGCGAGCACGAGCGAGTACTTCGCCTTGCCCAGCGGGAGGCTCGAGACCCGTCCGGCGAGCGCGTAGTCCAGGTAGGCGCCGGCATCCGTGCCCTCGACGATGAACTCGGCCATGTGCGAGATGTCGAACAGACCCGCCGCCTGGCGCACGGCGTGGTGCTCGGCGAGGTCGGAGGTGTAGCGGACGGGCATGAGCCAGCCGCCGAAGTCGGTGAAGGACGCGCCGAGCGCCTCGTGCCGCTCACGGAGCGGGGTGGAACGGGGGTCGGACATGAGTTCTCCCGGGGTTCGGGCGGGCGGGTGCCGGGATCGGCACCCGTGAACTCCCCCTCTGTCATGGACCTGAGAGCTTCACCGGAGCCGCGACGAGCGTCGTGGGCACCGGCTTTCACCGTCGGCGGACGCGTGGCGCATCGCTTTCCAGAGCGGCCGGACGCGTGCGGTACACGGACCTGAGAGATTGGCGGGGAGGCTTGCTCCTTCGGTGCCCGGGCGATCGCGCCGCCCGAGGCTCTCCCGCACACGTCATGCGGCCTGTCTTCAGTTGCCCTGCCAGCATAGCGGCCGCGCCGCTCGGACACAGTGCGACACCGGGTTTGCCCTTCGGGTCGCCGTGACCTTAAGATGATCTCGGAGGTTAGGGTCATGCAGACACAAAGTCCGGCGTCATCGGCCGTCACCGCGCACGGCGGCGACGGCATCCGCGTCGCGGTCTCGACCGTGATCTTCAGCCTGCGCCGGGAGCGCGGCTCCGAGTGCCCCGCGGTCGTCCTCCCCCTCGTCCGCCGCACCCGCGATCCGCACGAGGGCCAGTGGGCACTGCCAGGCGGCTGGCTCGGCGAAGCCGAGAACCTCGAGACGGCGGCATCCCGCACCCTCGCCGAGACGACCGGGCTGGCGCCGAGCTATCTGGAGCAGCTCTACGCCTTCGGCGCCACCGACCGCTCCCCGACGCGCGTGGTCTCGATCGTGTACTGGGCGCTCGTGCGCGAGGGCGAGGACCCCGTCGCCGAGCGGCACAACGTCGACTGGTTCGACGCGGCCGCCCTCCCGGAGCTCGCCTTCGACCACAACGACATCGTCGACTATGCGCTGTGGCGGCTGCGCAACAAGGCGGGCTACAGCCGCGTCGCGCACGGCCTGCTCGCCGACGAGTTCACCCTCGCCGAGCTGCGTGAGGTGTACGAGGCGATCCTCGGCCGGCGTCTGGACCCGGCGAACTTCCGCCGCCAGGTCGAGAACTCCGGAACCCTCATCCCCACCGACGACTTCCGCACGGGCAGCCACCGCCCCGCCCGGCTGTACCGCTACAACCAGGATGTCGAGCTCGCCGACCGCGGGCCGCTCCCCCGGACCTCGCCCGCGTCGCACGACGCGGAACACGACGCAGAACCCGTGACCGTTCCTGGGAAGGACACGCCATGACCGCCACCGCCGTGACCCTGCAGCCCCGCCCCGTCGATCCCAGCGTCGACCATGAGATCCAGGCGATCGTCGCCGGCCAGGCTGCCGGCGAGACCTGCAACACCGACCTGGCCACCGCGCCGTGGGCGTTCGACGCCCGCCCCGGCTACGGCCCCGGCTCGTCGATGGGTGATGTCATCCCCACCGGCGCGCCGCGCCAGGGCGAGCTGCCGGTCGCCTATCGCGAGGCCTCCGACGAGGAGCTGGACGCGCGCATCCGCGCCGCCAAGGCGACCCTCGGCGACCGGGTGGTCGTGCTCGGCCACTTCTACCAGCGGGAGGAGATCATCGTCCACGCCGACTACGTGGGCGACTCGTTCCAGCTCGCCAACGCCGCGCTCGAGCACCCCGAGGCCGATGCGATCGTGTTCTGCGGCGTGCATTTCATGGCCGAGACCGCCGATCTGCTGTCCCGCCCCGAGCAGGCCGTCATCCTGCCGAACCTCGCCGCCGGCTGCTCCATGGCCGACATGGCCTCGATCGACGAGGTCGAGGAGTGCTGGGAGCAGCTCGCCGACGTGTACGGCGACCTCGACGCCCCCGATGCCGAGGGCCTGCTGCCGGTCATCCCCGTCACCTACATGAACTCGTCCGCCGCCATCAAGGGATTCGTCGGCCGTCACGGCGGCATCGTGTGCACCTCGTCCAACGCGCGGACGGTGCTCGAGTGGGCGTTCGCGCGCGGGCGCCGGGTGCTGTTCTTCCCCGACCAGCACCTGGGACGCAACACGGCCAAGGCGATGGGAGTGCCGCTGGAGCAGATGCCGATGTGGAACCCGCGCAAGGCGCTGGGCGGATCGACCGAGGCCGAGCTCGCCGAGGCCCGCGTGATCCTGTGGCACGGCTTCTGCTCGGTGCACCGCCGCTTCACCGTGGACCAGATCGACAAGGCCCGGGCCGAGCACCCCGGCGTGCAGGTCATCGTCCACCCGGAGTGCCCCATGCCGGTCGTCGACGCCGCCGACGCGGCCGGCTCGACCGACTTCATCCGCAAGGCGATCGCGGCGGCGACCGAGCCGACGACCTTCGCCATCGGCACCGAGATCAACCTCGTGCAGCGTCTGGCCGCCCAGCATCCGCAGCACGAGATCTTCTGTCTCGATCCGGTCGTGTGCCCGTGCTCGACGATGTACCGCATCCACCCGGGCTACCTGGCCTGGGTGCTGGAGGGCCTCGTCGACGGACAGGTGCGCAATCGCATCGAGGTGAGCGGCGACGTCGCCGCCCCCGCGCGCGCGGCACTCGAACGGATGCTGGCGGCCCGGCCATGACGGTGCACGCCGTCGTCGTGGGCTCCGGCATCGCCGGTCTCACCGTCGCCCTGCACGCGGTGGCGCACGGATGCCGGGTGACCCTCGTCACCAAGGACGTGCTCGAGCACGCCAACACCCGGTTCGCGCAGGGTGGCATCGCCGGGGTCATGTTCGACGACGACCGTGCCGACGATCACCTGCACGACACCCTCGTCGCGGGGGCCGGCCTGAGCGACGCGGCCGCCGTGCGTGTGCTCGTCGATGAGGGGCCCGCACGCATCGGGGAGCTCATCGCACTCGGCGTGGCCTTCGACCGGGGCGACGACGGGGCATTCGTGAAGGGCCTCGAGGCCGCGCACTCCTATCCGCGGATCCTGCACGCGGGCGGGGACGCCACCGGCACCGCGATCGAGAAGGCGCTCGTCGCGACGCTGCGCACCAGCGACGTGGCCGTGATCGAGCACGCGTTCCTTGTCGACCTGGTCACGACCGGCGACCGGGTCACGGGCGTCGACCTGCTGATCGGCGAGGGCCCGGGAAGGACCGGCGAGCGCGTGCGCCTCGAGGCCGACGCCGTGGTGCTCGCCACCGGCGGCGCCGGCGAACTGTACGCGCACACGACCAATCCGCCGGTCGCCACGGGCGACGGCATCGCCGGCGCCCTGCGCGCGGGTGCCGCCGTGAGCGACCTGGAGTTCTTCCAGTTCCATCCCACGGTGCTGCCGGACGGTCCGACCGGGGGCGCCTTCCTGGTGTCCGAGGCGGTGCGCGGCGAGGGGGCGGTGCTGCGCGACGAGTCGGGCCGACGCTTCATGACCGACGTGCACCCCGATGCCGAGCTCGCGCCGCGCGACGTCGTCGCCCGGGCGATCGCCGCGCGGATGGCGCAGCAGGAGGGCCGTCCGGTGCTGCTGGATGCGACCGGGCTGCGTCCGACGGCCGACGAGACGGCCGCGTTCCTGGCACGCCGGTTCCCGACGATCGACGCCGCGGTGCGCGACCGCGGCCTGGACTGGGCACGCGAGCCGATCCCGGTGACGCCGGCGGCGCACTACCTGATGGGCGGCGTCGTGACCGATCTGCGCGGCCGCACGAGCGTGCCGGGTCTGTACGCGGTGGGCGAGGTCGCCCGGACGGGCGTGCACGGGGCGAACCGGCTGGCTTCCAACTCGCTGCTCGAGGGCGCCGTCTTCGGTGCCCGCGCCGGCGACGTGATCGCCGCCGATGCCGCCTCCGGCGCGTGGCCGGCGCCCGCAGCGACGCCCGCAGCCGATGCCGCCTCCCACACGTGGCCGGCTCCCGCAGCGGCGCCCGCGGCGGCGCCGGCCGCCGATGCCGGGAGCGATGACCGGCCGGTCGCGCCGGGTGACGACCGCTTCACGCGCAGCGCGCTGCAGCACCTGATGTGGCGCGACGCCGGCCTCGTGCGCGACGGCGCGGGGTTGACGCACGCGGCGTCCACCATCGCGGCGTGGCGCGCCGCTGCGCGGACGCCGCGCACCGAGGCGGAGTTCGAGGACGAGAACCTGCTGCTGGTCGCACACCGCCTCATCGCCGCCGCACTCGCCCGGCGTGCATCGGTCGGCGCCCACTTCCGTTCCGACGATGTCGCGTGCACAACTCCTCCAATCCCGCACGTCTCCCCGGCCGATCGCGCCCCGACGGCCGCGAACGCGCCGGAGGGGAGGAGTTATGCACGACCGCTCCCCCGAAAGGTGCCCGCCTGATGCTGAGCCGCCCCCAGATCGACCGCGTCGTCGCCGCCGCGCTGGAGGAGGACGCGCCCTGGGGCGACCTCACCAGTGACGCGCTGATCCCCGCGCACGCGACGGCGACCGCCGACCTCGTCGCGCGCGAGTCCGGCGTCTTCAGCGGCGGGGAGGTGTTCGCCGCCGCGTTCCGGCTGACCGATCCGGCCGTCGAGGTGCAGCTCGCGGTCGCCGACGGCGACCGCTTCGACGCCGGCGCCGTGCTCGCCACCGTCACCGGCCCGGCCCGCGCGGTCCTGCAGGCCGAGCGGATCGGCCTGAACTTCACGCAGCGCATGTCCGGGATCGCGACGCTCACCGCGCAGTACGTCGCCGAGGTCGCGCACACGCCGGCCCGCATCGCCGACACCCGCAAGACGACTCCCGGCCTGCGGGCGCTCGAACGGCACGCCGTGCGCAGCGGCGGCGGCCGCAACCACCGCTGGAGCCTGTCGGACGCCGTCATGGCCAAGGACAACCACCTCGCCCTACTTACCGCCGACGGCACCCCCCTGACCGAGGCGCTGCGCGCCGCGATCGCCCGGTTGCCGCACACGACCCACGTCGAGGTCGAGGTCGACCGCGTGGACCAGATCGCGCCGGTCCTCGCCGCGCGCGTCGGCACGATCATGCTCGACAACTTCTCGCTCGACGACCTCCGCGCCGGCGTCGCGCAGATCGACGGCGGTGCGATCGTCGAGGCCTCCGGCGGCGTGAGCCTCGACACGGTCCGGGCGATCGCCGAGACCGGCGTCGACGTCATCTCCGTCGGCGCGCTCACCCATTCCGCCCGCGCCCTCGACCTCGGCCTGGACGTGCGTATCGAGGCGTGATGCTCTACCTCGACCATGCCGCCACCACCCCCGTCCGCCCCGAGGTGCGGGCGGCGATGCTGCCGCTGCTGACCGACCGGTTCGGCAACCCGTCGAGCCACCACACCGTGGGCGAGCGGGCCGCCGCGGTGCTCGCCGACGCGCGTGCGCGCGTCGCGGCGGTCCTCGGCATGCGGCCGGGCGACATCGTCTTCACGTCGGGGGGCACCGAGGCGAACAACCTCGCGATCAAGGGCATCGCCATCGCCGCGCAGTTGCGCCGGGGCGCACCGGTGCACGTGGTCACGACGCCGATCGAGCACGAGTCGGTGCTCGCGTCGTGCGACCACCTCGCCCGCGTGCACGGCGCGGAGATCACGCGGGTGCCCGTCGACGCCACCGGTCGGGTGGATCCGGATGCCGTGGCCGCGGCGCTGCGGGAGGACACCGTCCTCGTGACGATCGGGTACGCGAACAACGAGATCGGCACCGTGCAGGACGCCGCCGCCCTCGCCGGCGTGACCAGCGCTGCCCGCGTGCCGCTGCATCTCGACGCCGTGCAGGCCGCCGGCTGGCTGCCACTGGCGGGCACGGGCGCCGACGCGTTGTCGATCGCCGGTCACAAGATCGGCGCCCCGCAGGGCACCGGCGTGCTCGCCGTGCGCGGCCGCATCCCGCTCGAGCCGCTGCTGCACGGCGGCGGCCAGGAGCGCGATCGCCGCAGCGGCACCGAGAACGTCGCCGGCGCGGTCGGCTTCGCCACGGCGCTCGAGCTCGCCGAACGCGAGCGCGAGGACGCCGCCGGTCGCACCGGGGCGCTGCGCGACGCGTTCATCGCGGCGGTCCTGAGCGCGGTGCCCCAGGCGCAGCTGACGGGCCACCCCGTGCTTCGGCTGCCCGGGACGGCGAGCTTCACGTTCCGGGGGGTCAGCGGCGAGGCCGTGCTCCTCGAACTCGAGCGTCGCGGCATCGTCTCCTCGAGCGGCTCTGCCTGCGCGGCCGGCAGCGACGAGCCCTCGCACGTGCTGCTGGCCCTCGGCATCGCGCCCGCGGACGCTCAGACGGCCGTGCGCTTCACGTTCGGGCACGGCGCCGTCCCCGCCGATCCCAGCGGCCCCGCCGCTGCCGACGTCCCCGCCGATCCCGCTGTCCCCGCCGATCCTGCCCGCCCCGCCGCTCCCGCAGCTCCCGCGGGCCCCGCCGTTCCCTCCGCGATCGACCCGGCGACGCTGGCCGCCGCCGTCGCCGCCTCCGTCGCGGCGGTACGATCGGGGCCGTGAGCTCCCCCCTCGTCACCGTCATCGTCCCCGGGCGCGACGTCGCCGAGTTCGCCGCCGAGGCCCTCGCGTCGCTGCGCGCGCAGATCCGCGCGGACTGGCAGGCGATCCTCGTCGACGACGGGTCGACGGATGCGACGAGCGACCTGTTCGCCGCCGCAGCGGCTGCCGATCCCCGTTTCCGCGTCATCCGGCACGACACCGCGCGCGGACTGGGCGCCGCGCGCAACGCGGCCCTCGACCTCGTCGACACCCCGCTGGTGGGCTTTCTCGACGCCGACGATGTGATGACCCCGCACGCGCTCGAGCTGCTCGTCGGCGCGATCTGCGCGAGCGGCAGCGACATCGCCGTGGGCGCGTACGTCCGGCTGCGCCCGGACGGAGCGGGCGGCTACGCGGCCGGCGAGGTGCAGCCGTGGGTCGCGGCATCCACCGGCACGGCGCGCGTGGGCACGACCCTCGCCGAGCATCCCGCGCTGTCCGGCAACATCGTCGCCTGGTCGAAGGTCAGCCGCATCGAGCTGTGGCGCCGGCACGGTCTGCGGTTCCCCGAGGGACGCGCCTACGAGGACCAGATCGTCGCCCAGCGCTTGTACACGCGGGCGCGGGCGATCGACGTCGTCCCGGAGGTGGTCGTGCACTGGCGGGAGCGCGCCGACGGCTCGTCCATCACGCAGCACCGCGACACCGTCCCCGTGCTGCGGGACTACCTCGAGGCGATGCTCGGCGGGCTGGCGATCCTGGATGCCGCGGCTCACCGTGCGGCGGCGCGCGAGCGCGTCCGGCTCATCCTCGACATGGACGTGCCGCCGCTCGTGCGGATCGCGCAGCGGCATCCCGACGACGCGTACCGCCGCGCGCTCGGCGCGTTCGTGCGGGAGCTGACGGCGCGCGCCGCCTTCGAGGGGATCGCGCACGACGCCCCGCGCGCGTCGCTCATCGACGCCGCGCTGCTGTGGTGAGCGCCGCGCTGCGGTGGTGACCACGGCGCCGCGCTGCGGTGATGAGCCTCAGGCGAGGTAGGGCCAGGCCTGCTCGTCGTCCGGGGTGTCGACGAGCAATCGCCCGGCATCGGCTCCGGCCGCATCGGTCGGCGCACGGTCGGCACGGCGGTCGGGAAGCGGTGCGGGCGACTGCGCCTCTTCGAGCCCCTCGATGCGCGCGGCGGCGACCTGCTGCGCCGCGAGCTCGGCATAGAGCCCGCCGCGCGCCAGCAGCTCGGCGTGAGTGCCGGACTCGACGATCCGCCCCGCCTCGACGACGTGGATGACGTCGGCGCCGACGACCGTCGACAGCCGGTGCGCGATCGACAGGGTGGTGCGTCCCTTCGAGACCTCTTCGAGGGCTTCCTGCACGATGCGCTCCGACACCGTGTCCAGCGCCGAGGTCGCCTCGTCCAGCAGGAGCACGGGCGGATCCTTCAGCAGCACGCGCGCGATCGCGATGCGCTGCTTCTCGCCGCCGGACAGCCGGTAGCCGCGTTCGCCGACGACCGTGTCGTAGCCGTGCTCGAACCCGGCGATGATGTGATGGATGTTCGCGGCGCGGCAGGCGGCCTCAAGCTCGGCCTCGGTCGCGTCGGGCTTGGCGTAGCGGAGGTTCTCGCGGATCGTCGCATGGAACAGGTAGGTCTCCTGCGAGACGATCCCGACCTGGTCGATGATCGACTCCTGCGTGAGGGCGCGCACGTCGGCGCCCGCGAACAGCACGGCGCCCTCCGAGGCCTCGTACAGCCGCGGGGCGAGGTACAGCACGGTCGTCTTGCCCGCGCCGGACGGGCCGACGAACGCCACGTGCTGCCCCGGCTCGGCGGCGAACGAGACGCCGTCGAGGGTCGGACGCGCGTCGGGCGCGGCATCCGGATAGCGGAAGACGACGTCGCGGAACTCGATCCGCCCCCGCGGTCCCGGCGCGGCGTCGACCCCGATCGCTCCGGGGGCGTCGCGGATCGCGGGGACCATGTCGAGGTACTCGAAGATGCGCGAGAACAGCGCCGCCGAGGTCTGCAGATCGAGCGCGACGCGCATCAGGCCCATGAGCGGCTGCAGCAACCGTGCCTGGACGGTGGTGAACGCGACGACCGTGCCCGCCGTGATCGCACCCTGTCCGCCCGCGATCAGGTACCCGGACACGAGGTAGATGACGGCGGGGACCGACGCCATGAGCACCTGCACGACGGCGAAGAAGCCCTGGCCGCTCATGGCCCGGCGCACCTGCAGCGAGATCTGGTTGCGGTTCTCGGCCTGGTAGCGCGCCGACTCCTCGCGCTGGCGGTTGAACGCCTTCGACAGCAGGATGCCGGAGACTGACAGGGTCTCCTGCGTGATCGCCGTCAGCTCCGACAGCGACTCCTGGGTCTGCCCCGCGATGCGGGCACGCACCTGCCCGACGCGGCGCTGCACCAGCACGAGGAACGGCATGAGCACGACGGCGATGATGGTCAGGCGCCAGTCGATGATGATCATCGCGACGAGCGCGGAGATGACGGTGACGACGTTGCCGAGGATGCTCGTGACGGTGTTGGTGAGCACGCCCGAGACCCCGCCGACGTCGTTCTGCAGTCGTGACTGGATGACGCCGGTCTTGGTGCGCGTGAAGAAGGCGAGCTCCATCGCCTGCAGGTGCTCGAACAGGCGCACGCGCAGGTCGCCGGTGACCCGGTTGCCGACCGTCGAGGTGAGCCAGGTCTGCAGCACTCCGAGTCCTGCGGACAGGAGGAACAGGCCGATCATCGTCAGCACGAGGCGCAGCAGCAGACCCAGCTCGGGGGACGACCCGTCGACCGGGAACAGCGCGTCGTCGAAGATGCGCTGGACGATCAGCGGCGGGATGACGGCGATCGCAGCGCCGACGATTACGAGGATGCCGGTGATGAGGATGCGTCCGCGGTAGGGACGGAACAGTGCGACGACACGCTTGCCCAGGTCGGGCACGGCCGGCGCCGCGGCGTTGGCCTTCCGCTGCGCCGCCTCGTCCATGCCGCGGAATCCGCGGCCGCCCCCGCCACCGCCCATCCCGCCCATGCTCATGCCGAGAACTCTAGCGAGATCGATCTGCCCGGATCGGGAATGCGCCCGCCGGGGGCGTCGTTATGATGGGACGTTCGCCCCGGCTCTCGGCGGCGTCCCCCGACATCCCACCGACTCGAGGAGACCCGCATGCCTGCCACCGCCACCGGATCCGTTCCGACGACGAAGCAGCCGATCCTGCTCCCCGAGCAGAACCGCGTCATCTGGCTGCTGCTGGCCGCCGCATTCGTCGCGATCCTCAACGAGACGACGATGGGGATCGCGATCCCGCACCTCATCGACGATCTGAGCATCACGGCCGTGGCCGCCCAGTGGCTGACGACGGCGTTCATGCTGACCATGGCGGTCGTCATCCCGATCACGGGCTTCCTGCTGCGCCGGTTCACGACCCGGCAGGTGTTCATCGCGGCGATGACCCTGTTCTCGCTCGGCACGCTCCTGGCCCTGCTCGCGCCGGGCTTCCCTGTGCTCGTCGCGGCGCGCGTCGTGCAGGCCATGGGAACGGCGATCATGATGCCGCTGCTGATGACCACGCTCATGACGATCGTGCCGGCGCACTCGCGGGGCCGCATGATGGGTCGCGTCTCCATCGTGATGTCGCTGGCCCCCGCCATCGGCCCGAGCCTGTCGGGGTTTCTTCTCGATGTGCTGAACTGGCGCTGGATCTTCGGGATCGTCCTGCCGATCGCTCTCCTCGCCCTCGCGATGGGCGCGCGCTGGATCCACAACCTCGGTGAGACCACTCGCGCCCCGATCGACGTGCTGTCGATCGTGCTGTCGGCATTCGGGTTCGGCGGCCTCGTCTACGGCCTGAGCCAGATCGGGGGCACCGCGGCGCACGGCGGCGCGGACCTCACCGCCGCGCAGCAGGCGGCGCTCGAGGCGGCCCAGGCGATGTCGACCCTCACGCTCATCGTGTCGCTCAGCGTCGGCGTGGTCTCGCTGGGACTGTTCGTCTGGCGTCAGCTGCGTCTGCAGGCCGAGGACGACGCGCTGCTGGATCTGCGGGTGTTCCGCTCTCGCAACTTCACCCTCGCCATCGCACAGGCCGCCCTCCTGTCGCTGGTGTTCTTCGGCACGATCACGATCATCCCCCTCTACATGCAGCGCGCCCTGGAGATCTCAGCTCTCGAGACGGGGCTCGCGGTGCTCCCGGGATCGCTGCTGATGGGGCTGGCGGCACCGTTCATCGGCCGCATCTACGACGCGAAGGGCACGCAGGTGCTGCTCGTGCCCGGCGCGGTCATCGCGATCGGGATGCTGTGGGTGTACACGACCTTCGACGCGTCGACGACGCTGTGGACCATCGCCGCCGCGCAGACGGTCCTCTCGCTGGGCCTCGCGCTGTCGTTCACGCCGCTGTTCACGGCATCCCTCGCCTCGCTGACCCCCAAGTTCTACTCGTACGGGTCCGCCGTCGTCGGCACGGCGCAGCAGGTGGCCGGGGCTGCGGGCATCGCGCTCATGGTCGCGGTCATGTCGGGGATCGAGGACGACCGGCTCGCCGCGGGCGCCTCCGCCGCCGAGGCGGGCGCGGCCGGCGCCCACACGGCTTTCCTCATCGCGGCGCTGCTGTCCCTGCCGCTGCTGGTCGGCGCTTTCCTCATCCGCAAGCCCGCGGATGACGGCGAGCCCGCTCCCGTGGCGCACTGACGCCTGGTGCACTGACCCCTGGCGCACTGACCCCTGGCGCACTGACCCCCGGTGCACTGACCCCCGGTGCACTGACCCGAGCGCGAGCGCGCGCTGGCCCGCCCGCTCCGGCGTGCGCCCCTTCGCGCGCGGCCGCGCAGCGCCGGGTGTGGGAGCGCTCGACGCGGACCAGCTCGAGCACGTCGCCGACGGGGAGGGCGCCGCGGACCTCAGCGACGCCGACGTCGCGAGGAGGTGCGGCTGAGCCCGGAGGTCGCCGCGGGCCTGCTGTCGCCGCTGCGGCGGTGAGGCGCCGTGTGGTGGATCGTCAGCTGCAGCAGGACGTGCCGCCGCAGCAGGACCCGCCCTCGTCCACGACGGTCAGGAGGTTCTTGTCATCGGCGGGCTGCAGGGTCGGGGCAGGAAGATTCGAGGTGCTCATCCCTCCATGCTAAGCACCCCGACCGACCCAGGCTCCGCTAGACACGGTTCGCAGCGCTGTCAACCCCCTGCGAGCGGCGATCGCGGCCGCGTAGCGTCGGGGCCATGGCTGACACAGAAGACCTCACCGGCAAGCGTGTCGCGTTCCTCGCGACCGACGGATACGAAGACAGCGAGCTCACCTCCCCCTGGGAAGCGGTGACGGGCGCCGGAGCGAGCGCGGTCCTGATCGCGCCGGAGTCCGGATCGATCGAGGGCAAGAAGGGACACACCCAGACCGTCGACCTCGTCTCGGCCGAAGCGGATGCCGGGGACTTCGACGCCCTCGTGCTGCCGGGCGGCGTCGTCAACGCCGACCATCTGCGGCTCGACGATGCGGCGGTCGCATTCACCCGCGCCTTCTTCGCGCAGCACAAGCCCGTCGCTGCGATCTGCCACGCGGCATGGATCCTCGCCGAGGCCGACGTGCTCGACGGCCGAACGCTGACGAGCTACCCCAGCCTGAAGACCGACCTCGTCAACGCCGGGGCGGACTGGGTCGACGAGGAGGTCGTGGTCGATCAGGGCCTCGTCTCCAGCCGCACCCCCGATGACCTCCCCGCCTTCAATGCGAAGGTCATCGAGGAGATCGCCGAGGGTGCGCACGCCGGACAGACGACCTGACCCCTACAGTCCCTTGCCTCCCGTGACCGGCAGGACGGCTCCCGAGACGAAGGACGCCGCCTCCGACGCGAGGTAGACGTACGCTCCGGCCAGTTCCGCGGGCTGGCCGGGGCGCCCGAGCGGCGTGTCGGTGCCGAATGTCGCGATGCGTTCGGCATCCCATCCCGTGCCGGGGATCAGGGGCGTCCAGATCGGGCCGGGCGCGACGGCGTTGACCCTGATGCCCTGCGGGCCGAGGTCCTCCGCGAGCGCCTTGACGAAGGCGACCTGGGCAGCCTTGGTCATGGCGTAGTCGATCAGTCCCGGCGACGGGTTGAACGCCTGGATCGAACTGGTCACGATGATCGAGGCCCCCGGCTTCAGGTGCGGGATCGCGGCGCGCGCGGTGAACATCATGCTGTACAGATTCGTGCGGAAGACCCGGTCGAGCTCGTCGGTCGACAGACTGTCGAGGCCGTCGCGATCCTTCTGGTACGCCGCGTTGAGGACGAGCACATCCAGTCCGCCGAAGGCGTCGACCGTGTCGGACACGATGCGCTCGGAGAACCCCTCGTCGCGCAGGTCGCCGGCGAGATCGAGGGCACGGCGGCCCTCCGCCTCGATGAGCCCGATCGTGTCGGCGGCATCGTCGGCCTCCTCGGGCAGATGCGCGATCGCGACGTCGGCGCCCTCGCGGGCGTAGGCGATCGCGGTGGCGCGGCCGATGCCGGAGTCTCCGCCGGTGATGAGCGCGCGCAGGCCCTCGAGGCGCCCGGCACCGCGATAGGTGTCCTCTCCGTGGTCGGGTTCGGGCCGGGTGTCCCCGGTCAGTCCGGGCTGGTCCTGATGCTGAGGCGGAAATCCGCCCTGCGGGTGCTTGGCGCGGGGGTCGTCGTTCGGCGTGGCCATGCGGTGTCCTCTCGTAGAGGTCCCGACACTAGGGCCGGCGCCGCGCGCGGTGAAGGGGGTTGACGCGAAGGCGCGCGAGGGCACGCGAGGCCGGACGCGGCACTCCACGGCCCGCCGGCCGGCCCACCTCCCGCCCGCTCGGTCTCATCGACGGCTAGCGTGCTGTCATGGCCACCGACGCAGCCCCTCCGACGAGACTCGACGTCGACGGGACGTACAACTTCCGCGAGGTCGCGCCGGGCGTGCTGCGGGAGCACTGGCTGTACCGCTCGGACGCCTTGCACCGCCTGCGCAGATCCGGCCGGGCAGCCCTGGCAGATCTGGGGATCCGCCGCGTCGTCGACCTGCGGTCCGGCCTCGATCGGCGCATCAGCGGATCGGACCGCCTGCGCGGCGTGCCGGCCGAGTACGTCAGCATCCCGATCTCCGGCCTGAGCCGGACGACGGATCCGGCGACCATCACGCTGCAGACCGTGTACCGCACGATCCTCGACGAGGAGGGTGCGCGCCTCGGGCGGGCCATCCGGGCGATCGCGGACGCACCGGGGCCGACGGTCGTGCACTGCACGGCGGGCAAGGATCGGACCGGCCTCGTCATCGCGCTGACCCTGCTCGCGCTGGACGTGGACGAGGAGGTCGTCATGGCGGACTTCGCCTCGAGCGGCGCCAACCTCATCGGCGAATGGGCCGATCGCATGGTGCGCAAGGCGCGCCGGTTCCGTGTGGTCGTCACCGACGACCTGCGCGAGGTCATGGCCGGCTCGCCGGCGACCGCGCTGCGCGGGGCGCTCGACCACCTGGATGCCGAGCACGGCGGCCTCGACCGCTATCTCGACCGCATCGGCGTCGACGCCGCCGTGGTCGACCTGCTGCACGCCACACTCGACCGCCGGTGAGGCGGGCAGGGCGGCTCTGCCGCCCGTCCCTCGAACCGTGTCACAGTACCTGCGGGATGGTGCCGCCGTACGTCGCACCCTCTGTGACACGCCTTCGCAACCTGTCACACAACCTGCGGGACGATGCCGCCGTACGTCGCACCTTCCGAGACACGCCTTCGGAACCTGTCACAGCACATGCGGGACGATGCCGCCGCGCGTCGCACCTTCTGAGACACGCCTTCGGAACCTGTCACAGCACATGCGGGACGATGCCGCCGTACGTCGCACCTTCTGAGACACGCCTTCGGAACCTGTCACACCACATGCGGGACGATGCCGCCGTACGTCGCACCTTCTGAGACACGCCTTCGCAACGTGTCACAGAAGGTGCGGGATGCCGCGCGCCGACGTCGCGCGTTCTGAGACACGCCGCGGCCCCGACGGTCGCGTAACGTGGAGTCCTCGCGACATCCGACCCGGAAGGTGCCAGGTGAACGTCACACTGCTTCGGCGGTTCCTCGCCGTGGTCGCCGAAGACGTGCACTTTCCGCGCGCCGCCGATGCCCTCGGCATCCCTCTGGCAGCGCTCTACTCGTCGATCGAGAAGCTGGAGGACGAGGTCGGACACCCGCTGTTCACCCGGCACAAGGCCGGGTGGACGCTGACACCGGCCGGAACCCTGCTGATCGACGAGGCGAAGCGGCAGATCGCCGCCGCACCCGCTCCCGCCGCGAAGCCCGTGGTCCCGGCGGGCGGCAAGGCGAAGGCGTCGAAGGGAAAGGGTCGCGCTCCCGTCGTGAAGGGCCAGCCGAAGCCCTACAAGAAGCGCCAGGGAAGATAGCCGCCGTCGGCTAGGGCGAGAGCTCGGTGACGCGACCGGCCTCGACCCGCCAGTGCCGGTCGGTCCGGACAGTGGCGAGCATCCGCCGATCGTGGGTGACCAGCAGCAGACACCCGTCGTAGGAGTCCAGCGCGCTCTCGAGCTGCTCGATGGCGGGCAGGTCGAGGTGGTTGGTCGGCTCGTCGAGGACCAGCACGTTGACCCCGCGCGCCTGCAGCAGGGCGAGAGCCGCGCGCGTCCGCTCTCCCGGCGACAGCTCGTCGACGGGTCGCGTGACGTGGTCAGCCGCGAGTGCGAACTTCGCCAGCAGGGTGCGCACCTCGCCGGATGCCATCGCGGGGACGAGGTCTTCGAACGCCGCGGCGAGCGGCTGCGCTCCGGTCAGCAAGGAGCGCGCCTGATCGATCTCCCCGATCTGCACGTTCGCGCCGAGGCTCGCCGTCCCCTCGTCCGGTCGCTGGGTTCCCAGGATCGCGCGGAGCAGCGTCGACTTGCCCGCGCCATTGGGCCCGGTGATGCCGATGCGCTCCCCCGCGTTGACCTGCACAGACACCGGCCCGAGTGTGAACGCGCCCTGTCGGACCACCGCGCCGTTCAGCGTGGCCACGACCGCGCTGGATCGCGGCGCGGCGCCGATGGTGAACTCGAGATGCCACTCCTTGCGCGGTTCGGCGACCTCGTCGAGGCGGGCGATCCGGCTCTCCATCTGGCGCACCTTCTGCGCCTGCTTCTCGCTCGACTCGGTCGCCGCCTTGCGCCGGATCTTGTCGTTGTCGGGCGACTTCCGCATCGCGTTGCGCACGCCCTGGCTCGACCACTCCCGCTGGGTGCGCGCACGCGCGACGAGATCCGCCTTCTTCTCTGCGAACTCGTCGTACTTCTCGCGTGCGTGCCGTCGTGCCGTGGCGCGCTCTTCGAGGTAGGCGTCGTAGCCGCCGCCGAAGACGCGATTCGAACTCTGCGCCAGGTCCAGTTCCAGCACGCGCGTCACGCACCGCGCGAGGAACTCGCGGTCGTGGCTGACCAGCACCACGCCGCCCCGGAGCCCGCGCACGAACGACTCGAGCCGTTCGAGCCCGTCGAGGTCCAGGTCGTTGGTGGGCTCGTCCAGCAGGACGATGTCGAAGCGCGACAGCAGCAGTGCCGCCAGGCCGACGCGGGCCGCCTGTCCGCCGGACAGCGAGGTCATCGCCGCCGACTCCGCCGATGCGCCGCCGAGGTCGAGTCCGAGTTCGGCGAGCACGACCGGGAGCCGCTCGTCCAGGTCGGCGGCGCCGCTGGCGAGCCAGCGCTCCAGTGCCGTCGAGTAGACATCGGCGGGATCGGCGCCGCCGGCGGCCGACGGTGACGGGTCGCCGAGCGCCGCGGCGGCGGCATCCATGTCTCTCGTCGCCTCGGCACACCCCGTGCGGCGCGCGATGTACGCGGCGACCGTCTCGCCGACGACGCGCTCGTGCTCCTGAGGGAGCCAGCCGACGAAGGCATCGGCCGGTGCCAGCGTGATGCTGCCGGCCTGCGGCGCGTCGATTCCGGCGAGCAGCCGGAGGAGCGTCGACTTTCCCGCGCCGTTCGCGCCGACGACTCCCACGACATCGCCGGGGGCGACCGTCAGATCGAGACCGTCGAAGAGGGTGCGATGGCCGTACCCGCCGGCGACGCCGCGGGCGACGAGTGTTGCGGTCATCGTTCCTCGTTCAGGCAGTTGCGGGCAGTGGGGACGGAGCATACGGATTGTCGCAGGCGTGTGCGCCCGCACGGGCGCGGCGCCCGGAAGGTCCCCGGGCGGGCTAGACGTTGAAGCGGAACTCCACCACGTCGCCGTCCTGCATGACGTAGTCCTTGCCTTCGAGACGTGCCTTGCCCTTGGCGCGCGCCTCCTGCACCGAGCCGGTCGCGACGAGATCGTCGAACGAGACGACCTCGGCCTTGATGAAGCCCTTCTCGAAGTCGGTGTGGATGACGCCCGCGGCCTGCGGCGCCTTCCAGCCCTTGCCGATCGTCCAGGCGCGGGCCTCCTTGGGCCCGGCGGTGAGATAGGTCTGCAGACCGAGGGTGTCGAAGCCGATGCGCGCCAGCTGGTCGAGACCGGACTCGTCCTGCCCGGTCGAGGCGAGCAGCTCTGCCGCATCCTCGGGGTCGAGGTCGATGAGCTCCGACTCGATCTTCGCGTCGAGGAACACGGCCTTCGCGGGCGCGACGAGCGCCTCGAGGTCGGCCTTGCGGCCGGCATCGGTCAGAACGGCCTCATCGACGTTGAAGACGAAGATGAACGGCTTGGCGGTGAGCAGGCCCAGCTCCTTGATGGGCGCGAGGTCGATGCCCGATGCCGAGAGCAGCTCGCCGCGCTGCAGCGCGTCGCGGGCGGCCTCGGCGGTCTGCAGCACCGACGGATCGAGCTTGCGTCCGCGCACTTCCTTCTCATAGCGCGTGATGGCCTTCTCGAGCGTCTCGAGGTCGGCCAGCTGCAGCTCGGCGTTGATGGTCTCCAGATCGTTCTGCGGGTTCACCGCGCCTTCGACGTGTACGACGTCGTCGTCGTCGAAGCCGCGGACGACCTGCGCAATGGCGTCGGCCTCGCGGATGTTGGCGAGGAACTTGTTGCCCAGGCCCTCGCCCTCGCTCGCCCCGCGGACGATGCCGGCGATGTCGACGAACGACACCGCCGCGGGCAGGATCCGCTCGGAGCCGAAGATCTCGGCGAGCGTGCTCAGCCGCGGGTCGGGCAGGTTCACGACCCCGATGTTCGGCTCGATCGTCGCGAACGGATAGTTCGCCGCGAGCACCTGGTTCTTGGTCAGCGCGTTGAACAGCGTCGACTTGCCGACATTGGGGAGACCGACGATTCCGATGGTAAGAGCCACGGGGGTTCAGTCTACGTTGACGCGACTCGGGTCACTGCCGCGCGTGCCGTCGAGGTCGACATCGCAGGCGGCGGGCGTGTGGGCGATTCAGGGCCGCACGGCACGGTAGGCGCGCGTCACGTACGGCAGCGCGACCTCGGCGTCGCCGACGGCGCCCACCTCGTCGAACAGTGCGGCGATCTCGCGGTCGATGCGCTCCCGCTCATCCGCGGACGCGGTGATGATGTAGCTGCGTGAGAGCACCATCGCCGTGAGACTCGCGCGCGTCATGGGCCGCTCCCACGACCAGCGGCGCTCCTCGAGACCGCCGAACGGCGCACGCACCGGGGGGTCGCCCGCGGCCAGGAGCATCTCGGCATGGCTCCCGCGCATGATCGCAGTCAGCCGGGCGACCCACGGCACCGACTCGTCGCGGATGTTCCAGATCAGCCCCAGCACTCCTGCCGCGCGCAGCACGCGGCCGACCTCGGCCGAGCCGGCGTCAGGGGCGACCCAGTGCCATGCCTGTCCGAGCACGACGGCATCCAGAACCCCATCGGGCAACGGCAGCGCTTCGGCCGTCCCCACGAAGGTCGGCACCCCCGGGACGTGCTCGCGCAGCGTCCCGAGCATCTCGGCATCGGGATCGACCGCGACCGCCTCGGCACCGAGCTCGACGAGCGTGCGGGTGAGCTTGCCCGTGCCGGCTCCGACATCCGCGACGCGCGGCCGGTGGTGCGCCTGCGTCGTCACGGGCGCCAGCAGCCAGGCGACTGCCTCGTCCGGGTATCCGGGGCGCCCGGCGTCATACGTCGCGGCCGCGCGCCCGAACGACGTGGACAGTTCGTGTTCGGTCGCCATGACATCGACACTACGCGCCGGCCGGCGGGCGGTCTCCCTGTTCGGCGGGCGCTCCGGCACAGTCGATCGCGTCAACACCGTGCACAAGCGACTGCCGAACATGACTCGCCGACGTTCCGCGGGCGCGCCGGCACAGTCGATCGCGCCAACACCGTGCACAAGCGACTGCCGAACACGACCCGCCGACACCCGGCAGGCGCGCCGGCCGGGGGCCGGTCTCCCTGTTCGGCGGGCGCGCCGGCACAGTCACACGCCCGGACACCGTGCACAAGCGACTGCCGAACATGACCCGCCGACGTTCCGCAGGCGCTCCGGCACAGTCACACGCGCCAGCACCGTGCATAGGCGACTGCCGAACACGACCCGCCGACGACCCGCCGACTCCCCGACGACCCGCCGACACCCCGCAGGCGCTCCGGCACAGTCACACGCCCGCACACCGTGCGCGAGCGACTGCTGAGCACGGGACGGCATCCCGGGCCGGTCGGCGCGCCTCCGCCGTCCCCGCGGCCGGCCGGGCGAGGCTGAGGACGTGCCCCTGGACTTCACCGCGATCGACTTCGAGACGGCGAACTCCTCCAGCGCATCGGCCTGCGCCGTCGGGCTGACGCGCGTCCGGGACGGCCGGGTCGTCGACACGGCGGACTGGCTCATCCGCCCGCCGGCCGGCCACGACGTGTTCTTCGAGGTCAACGTCGGGATCCACGGCATCCGCCCCGAGGATGTCGCCGACGCCCCCTCGTGGGGCCAGCAGTTCGCCGACCTCACGGACTTCCTCGGCGACGACGTGCTCGTCGCGCACAATGCGGGCTTCGACATGCGCGTGCTGCGCAGCGCATGCGAGGCCACCGGCGATCTGCTTCCCGCCTACCGGTACGTGTGCAGCCTGCAGGTCGCCCGCAAGAGCTACGTCCTCGACTCGTATCGGCTGCCTCTCGTGGCCGCCGCCGCGGGCTTCCTCGACTTCGCCCACCACGACGCCGGCGCCGACGCACTGGCCTGCGCGCACATCATGATCGACGCCGCCGCGCGCGCCGGCGCGCAGGACGTCGTCGAGCTCGCGATGCTCCTCGGCGTCCGCGTGCCGCAGCTGCCCGTCCACGCTCCCGCCACCGCCTGACCGCGAGCCGCACGGGGCGGTGTCCCGCCGATGTCCGGGGCACACGGCATGCTGACGACATGGATGCCGTGACTGTCACCGTGATCGTGATCGCCTGCCTCGCCGCCGGGCTGCTCGCGGGCTGGTTCGCCGGCAGCGCGCGCACGGCCGAGCGCGCCGCCGCCGCGCGCGAGACGCTCGCCGCACGCCTGGCCGCCGCCGAGGCCGCCCAGCAGGCGCTCGCCGCGCAGCTCGAGCAGCAGCGGGCGCTGCACCGCGACCTGGGCGCGCAGGCCCGCGCCGAGCAGGCCGCGCGCGAGGAGCGCGAGCGGCGGGAGCAGCTCGTCCTGCGCGCCCTCGCCCCCGTGCAGGAGTCGCTTCAGACGATGCAGCAGAAGGTCGAGACCCTCGAGCGCGACCGGCAGGAGCAGTTCGGCTCGCTGGCCGAGCAGCTGCGTCGCGCGCAGGAGTCCGACGAGTCGCTGCGCGCCACGACCGAGTCGCTGGCCGGAGCCCTGCGCTCCAACTCCGCGCGCGGCGTCTGGGGCGAGACGCAGCTGCGTCGCATCGTCGAGTCGGCCGGCCTCACCCGCTACGTCGACTTCGACACCCAGGCATCCCTCACCTCCGATGCGGGGGCGGGCAGGCCCGACCTCGTGGTCCGGCTGCCGGGCGACAAGGCGCTCGCCGTGGACGCCAAGGTGCCGCTGGACGCGTTCCTCGAGGCCAGCGCGATCCCGGTCACGGCGCAGGGCGAGGAGGGTGCGCGCCGCAAGCGGCTGCTCGATCGCCACGTCAAGGCGGTGCGCGCGCACGTCGACGCGCTCGCCAAGAAGCGGTACTGGGCGGGGCTGTCCGCCAGCCCCGAGTTCGTCGTGTGCTTCATCCCCAGCGAGTCGCTGCTCGCAGCCGCGCTCGAGGAGGATCCCGCGCTGCTGGACTACGCGTTCGGCCGCCGCGTCGCGCTCGCCTCGCCGGTGAACCTGTGGGCCGTGCTGAAGACGGTCGCCTACACCTGGACGCAGCAGGACGTCTCCGACGAGGCCCGCCGTCTGTTCGACCTCGGCAACGAGCTGTATCACCGGCTCGGGTCGCTCGCCGGACACGCCGACGACCTCCGTCGCGCGATCGAGCGCACCGTCGACAGCTACAACCGGTTCGCCGGATCGCTCGAGACCCGCGTGCTGGTCAGCGCGCGGCGGTTTCCCGGGATCGACGAGACGAAACTGGATGCCGTGGCTCCCCCGGCATCCATCGACGCCTCGCCGCGGCGCCTCACCGCGCCGGAACTGACCGCGCCGCTGCTCGCGGCGGACGTCGGTGAACTGCGCACGCGCCTGGACGACGCGGAGGTGTGACGCGGGTGTGACGCGGGGGTGTGACGGCGCGCGCGGGCGCTCAGCCGCCGGGGAAGAAGTTCATGAGACCGACGACGATGAAGGACACGGCGACGAAGGCGCCGACCATCCACCACGCGCTGACCTGATGACCCTCGGGCGCCCGTCGGCGCAGCAGCACGTCTGGTCGGCGCGCGGGGTCGAACGGGACAGCGATCTGACCGGTCTTGATCGGACCGGTCTTCGGACTGCTCGACATTGCGGACATGACTCTCCCGATGTGCATGGCGGTCCGCACGTCGCCGCGCGCACCGGTGCCCATTGTGCCAGAAGCACCTTCACGACACCTGTGTCCGCGCCCGCGCGTTCGTCTCGATCAGGTCACAGCCACTTGGAGGTGAGGTGCTCCGAGGTGATCCGTCGCAGCGTGCCGGAGGCCCCGCGGAGCACGACGCTCTCGGTGTAGAGGTAATCGCCGGCGCGCTGGACGCCCGCGACGAGCTCGCCGTTGGTGACACCGGTCGCGACGAAGATCGTGTTCTTGCCCTTGACCAGGTCGTCCGCCTCGTACACGTGGTCGTCGACCTTCAGGCCCGCGTCGATGCCGCGCTGCTTCTCGTCGTCGTCGCGCGGCCAGAGCCGGCCCTGGATGTGGCCGCCGAGCGCCTTGATGGCGCACGCCGTGACGATGCCCTCGGGGCTGCCGCCGACGCCGACGCACATGTCGGTGCGCGCGTTGTGGCGGGCCGCGTTGATGCCTCCGGCGACGTCGCCGTCGCTCATGAGGCGCGTCCCCGCCCCGGCCTCGCGGATCTCGTCGATCAGCTTCGAGTGGCGGGGACGGTTCAGCACCGACACGACGAGCTCGTCGACGGGCTTGCCGAGCACCTTCGCGAGACGCCGGATGTTCTCGCCGATCGGGAGGCGGATGTCGACGACGCCCACACCGGCGGGGCCGGTGACGAGCTTGTCCATGTAGAAGACGCTCGACGCGTCGAGCATGGCGCCGCGGTCCGAGACGGCGATGACCGACAGGGCGTTGTTGCGGCCCTCGGCGGTCAGCGTGGTGCCGTCGATCGGATCGACCGCGATGTCGCACTGCGGTCCGCGGCCCGTGCCCACCTTCTCACCGTTGAACAGCATGGGCGCGTTGTCCTTCTCGCCCTCGCCGATGACGATGACGCCGTCGAAGTTGACGGTGGTCAGGAATGCGCGCATCGCGTCGACGGCGGCGCCGTCGGCGAGCTCCTTCTGGCCGCGCCCGATGAAGGGCACCGACCGGATCGCGGCCGCCTCCGTGGCTCGCACCAGCTCGAGAGCGAGGTTGCGGTCGGGATGCAGGGGACTCATGTCGGCAGTCAGGCTCACCATATCCGTCAGCCTACGGCGCCGGCATCCTGTTTCGCGCAGTTTTCATGCTCGCGCGCGTGAAGGAATCGCGATTCTTGTCGCACGCGAAGACGCCGCCGCGCGGAGCTGCCCGGCCGGACGCACACCGGCGCCGAGCGCGCTTCGATAGAGTGACCGTGAACCACTGACGACCGCACCCAAGGAGCTGTCATGCCTGTCGCCACCCCTGAACAGTACGCAGAGATGCTGGATCGCGCGAAGGCCGGAGGCTACGCGTTCCCCGCGATCAACGCTGCCAGCTCGCAGTCGATCAACGCCGTCCTGCAGGGCCTGACCGAAGCCGGATCCGACGGCATCATCCAGGTCACGACCGGCGGGGCGGACTACTTCGCCGGGCACACCGTCAAGGGCCGCACGTCGGGCGCGCTGGCGTTCGCGAAGTTCGCGACCGAGGTCGCCAAGAACTACCCGATCACCGTTGCGCTGCACACCGACCACTGCCCCAAGCCCGCGCTCGAGGACTTCGTCCTCCCGCTCATCGCCGCCAGCGAGGAGGAGGTCAAGGCGGGAGGCAACCCGATCTTCCAGTCCCACATGTGGGACGGCTCGGCCGTGCCGCTCGATGAGAACATCGAGATCGCCAAGGAGCTCCTCCCCCGGATGAAGAACATCAACGCCATCCTCGAGGTCGAGATCGGCGTCGTCGGCGGCGAAGAGGACGGTGTCAAGCACGAGGGCTCCAACGAGGCGCTCTACACGACGACCGCCGATGTGACCAAGGCCGTCGAAGCCCTCGGGCTCGGCGACCAGGGTCGCTGGATCGCCGCCCTCACGTTCGGCAACGTGCACGGCGTCTACAAGCCCGGCAACGTCAAGCTCAAGCCCGAGCTGCTCGGCGAGATCCAGGCCGGCATCGCCGGCCGGTTCGGCACCGGCGACAAGCCGCTCGACCTCGTCTTCCACGGCGGCAGCGGCTCGACCCCCGAGGAGATCGCCCTCGCGGTCGCCAACGGCGTCATCAAGATGAACATCGACACCGACACGCAGTACGCGTTCACGCGCTCGGTCGCCGGCTTCATGTTCCAGAACTACGACGGCGTGCTGAAGGTGGACGGCGAGGTGGGCAACAAGAAGGCCTACGACCCGCGCGCCTGGGGCAAGCTCGCCGAGTCGGCCATGGCCGCCCGCGTCGTCGAGGCGACGCAGCAGCTGGGCTCGGCCGGGCAGTCCATCAGCATCTGATCGCGACTCTCACGCGCAGCGCCTCGGCTCCGGCCGGGGCGCTGCGCCGTTCGGCGGTGCAGCACCGCCGCTCCGGCGGACGCGGCGCGGCGGCGGCTATGCGAGTCGGCCGAAGTGCTCGGCGACGGCGGGGTCGCCCAGCAGCGGCACGACCATGCAGGTGCTCGCCGCGAGGAAGGTGACGATGGCGCCGACGAGCGGAATCCACCACGACACGCGCCGGCGCGACAGCGAGCGCCACGACAGCAGCGCCGTGACGATCCAGCCCCCGGCGAACACGGCGGCGGCGATCCGCCCCCAGGTCTGTCCCTCGGCGATGTTGGTGAACGTCGCCGAGATGCCGACCAGATCCATCCAGGTCTCGGCGAAGCCGGTGAAGTCGAGCATCTGCGGCACCGAGGTGACCACGGTGATCAGCCCGTAGGCGAGCAGGGCGAACGTGATGATCCGGTCCGCGCGACGCGTGGGCTGTGCCGCGGCCGTCGTCGCGGGGCCGGTCGGCGGATGGGGCGCGTAGGCCGGGGCGAGTCCGGGGACCGGGCCGGGGATGCCGGTGGGCGCGGGCTGCTGGATGCGGGCGCGCTGCTCCTCCGGCGTCGCGTACTCGCCGTACTGGGGCATCGGCCGTGCGGGCTCGGGCGGTGAGCCCGACTCCGAGCGCGGAGGCTCGTCGGGCGTACTCATGCCCGCGACCGTCCGCCCAGCGCGCGGCCGTCGCGGCGACCCGCGGCATCCTGTCGCAGTTCCTTCGGCAGCGAGAACATGAGGTCCTCCTCCGCCGTGCGCACCTCTTCGACATCCCGGTAGCCGGCACCGGCCAGCTCGGCGAGGACCTCCTGCACGAGGACGTCGGGCACCGAGGCGCCGCTGGTGACGCCGATCGTGGCGACGTCGTCGAGCCACTCCTGCCGGATCTCATGCGCATAGTCGACGCGGTAGGCCGCCGTGGCGCCGTGTTCGAGGGCCACCTCGACGAGGCGCACGCTGTTCGACGAGTTCGCCGACCCCACCACGATCACCAGCTCGGCACCCTTCGCGACCTTCTTGATCGCGACCTGACGGTTCTGCGTGGCGTAGCAGATGTCGTCGGAGGGCGGATCCTGCAGCTGCGGGAACCGCACACGCAGCCGCCGGACCGTCTCCATGGTCTCGTCGACCGACAGCGTCGTCTGCGACAGCCACACCACCTTCGACGGGTCCTTCACGACGACCGTGTCGGCTTCTTCGGGCGAGCCCACGATCGTGACGTGGTCGGGCGCCTCGCCGGCGGTGCCCTCGACCTCTTCGTGGCCCTCGTGACCGATCAGCAGGATCTCGTTGTCATCGCGCGCGAAGCGCACCGCCTCGCGGTGGACCTTCGTCACGAGCGGGCAGGTCGCATCGATGGCGTGCAGCCCGCGCTCGGCGGCGGCGCCGACGACGGCCGGCGAGACCCCGTGCGCGCTGAAGACGACGTGGGAGCCTTCGGGCACCTCGTCGACCTCCTCGACGAAGATCGCCCCCTGCGACTCGAGCTCGGTCACCACGTGGATGTTGTGCACGATCTGCTTGCGCACGTACACGGGTGCGCCGTAGCGCTCCAGCGCCTTCTCCACCGCCACGACGGCGCGGTCGACGCCGGCGCAGTAGCCGCGGGGCGAGGCGAGCAGGACCTTCTTGTGTCCGGCGACCGGGTTATCCTGAAGCCGGCCGCGCACCCCCGGCACACGGGGGGTCGGAAGCGGAACGGCGGTAGTGGTCACACCTCGATTCTAGGGAGACCAGCCTGAACGAGGGCCGGTGACGGCCGGAAGGGTGCAGATGACGTCGTTCACGACCGCGCCGGGTGAGGCCACGCCCCCCGACGCCGTGCATCCGCGCGACTCCTCCCCGCAGACGCCGACCTCGGTCGCCCGCCTGAGCGAGACCATCCGCGATTTCGTGCAGCGCTGGGGCGCCGTGTGGGTCGAGGGAGAGATCACGGCGTGGAACGTGCGCGGCGGGCACGTGTTCGGTCGCCTCAAGGACGCCTCCGGCGAGGCGCTCATCTCGTTCCGGCTGTGGTCGTCGACCCTGCAGCGCCTCACCGACGATCTGAGGGCCGGCGACCGCGTCGTCGCGTGCGTCAAGCCCGACTACTTCGTCAAGACCGGCGATTTCACCTTCACGGTGTCCGCCATGCGCCACACCGGCCTCGGCGACCAGCTCGAACGGCTCGAGCGCCTGCGTGCGCAGCTGCGCACCGAGGGACTGTTCGATCCGGCCCGCAAACGGCCGATCCCCTTCCTGCCGCACGTGATCGGCCTCATCACGGGCGAGCGCAGCGACGCCGAGAAGGACGTGCATCGCAACGCCGAGCTGCGCTGGCCGCAGGTGCGCTTCCGGACCGTCCACGTCGCCGTGCAGGGCGAGCGCTGCGTCCCCGAGACCCTCGCCGCGCTGCAGCGGCTGGATGCCGACCCCGAGGTGGACGTGATTGTCATCGCGCGCGGGGGCGGCGACCCGCAGACCCTGCTCGGATTCAGCGACGAGCGTCTCGTGCGCGCCGTGGCGGCGGCATCCACCCCCGTCGTCTCGGCCATCGGCCACGAGAACGACCACCCGCTGCTGGACGACGTGGCCGATCTGCGCGCCTCCACGCCCACCGACGCGGCGAAGAAGGTCGTTCCGGACGTCGCCGAGCAGCGCGCCCTCGTGCAGCAGCTGCGCAGCCGCACCCGCACCCGTCTCACGCAGCGCATCGCCCACGACATCGCCCAGCTGGAGCAGCTGCGCTCGCGCCCGGTGCTGCGCGATCCCGAGTCGTTGCTGACCGGCCGCGCGCAGGAGCTGTGGACCCTGCAGAGCCGCGGGCGCGAGCAGATGAGCAGACGCATGGATGCCGGGGCGCGCACGACGGCCGAGTTGCGCGCGTCGCTGCGGGCCCTCTCCCCCGGCGCGACGCTCGCGCGCGGCTACGCCATCGCGCACATCGGCGACGGCGTGATCGTCCGCGACGCCGCGCAGGCACCGGTCGGCACGCCCGTCACCGTGACCGTCGCGCAGGGTTCGTTCGCCGCGCGCAGCGAGGGGTCCGTGGCCGAGGACGCCGATCGCGGGGCGAGCGGGGCGGAAGAGACGGCGCCGGACCCGTCCTAGGATGGAAGCCATGACCAGCGACGCACCCTCCGACGTCGCCAGCCTCACCTTCGAGCAGGCTCGCGATGAGCTCGTGCGCGTCGTCGCCGAGCTGGAGCAGGGCTCCCCGACGCTGGAGAACTCTCTCGAGCTGTGGACGCGGGGCGAGGCCCTCGCCGCCCGCTGCGAGGAATGGCTGCTGGGCGCCAAGCGCACGCTGGACGCCGCCCGCGCATCCTCCGACCCGGCGGAGGGCTGATGGCCGCGCCGCGTCGCGTCGTCGCCGGCCTCGGCCGTCCCGAGACCCCGGAGGAGACCGCCGCCCGCAAGGCGGAGTCGTCCCGCATCTACCGGTCGAGCCAGACGTTCCGGAACCTCGTCGCCGCGCTGCTGGCGACGATCGCCGTGGTGGCCGTCGTGTACTTCGCCGTCCCCCGCGGTGCGGGACCCGATCCCGAGCCCGTGGACGTCGCGGCCTCCGCCGCCGCCGCGCAGGAGACGCTCGGGCGCACCGTCATCGTGCCCGACGCCCCCGCTCAGTGGCGAGCCAACTCGGCGCGCATGGAGGACGGCGCCTGGCGCGTCGTCTACGCGCCCTCCGAGGACTTCGTCCGCATCGCGCAGGGCTTCGACCAGGGCGACGCGTGGGTGTCCCGCATCATCGGCGGCTACGCCGCCACCGGCACCGAGACAATCGCCGGCATCACGTGGGACGTGTACGACGTCCCGGGCAGCTCCGCGATCGCCTACGCGCTGGCGACATCGGCGGGCCCCGACACGATCCTGATCTACGGCCCGATGAGCCCCGAGATCGCCGCCGAAGCCGCCGCCGCGGTCGCCGACGACGTCCGGGCACTGCGCGAGGAGGACTCGTGACCGACCGCCCCACCCCGCGCAAGGTCTGGGACGAGATGCTGCGCGGCAACGCGCGGTTCGTCGCCGGTGAGCCCCGGCATCCCCGTCAGGATGTCGAGCGCCGCCACGAGCTGGCGCACACGCAGACACCGCGCGCCGTGCTGTTCGGCTGCTCGGACTCGCGGCTCGCGGCGGAGATCATCTTCGACAAGGGGCTCGGCGACCTGTTCGTCGTGCGCAACGCGGGTCAGGTCGTGTCCGACTCCGCGATCGCGAGCCTCGAGTACGCCGTCGCGATGCTCGACGTGTCGCTGATCATCGTGCTGGCCCACGACGAGTGCGGCGCCGTGCGCGCGGCGATCGACTCGACGGCCCTGGACGCCCCCGAGCTGCCGCCGCACATCTGGCGTCTCATCGCGAAGATCGTGCCCGCCGTGCGGCGGGTGCTGCGCGCCACACCGCACGCGACACCCGCCACCGTGGACGCCGAGATCGTCGGCCGCGAGCACCTGCGCAACACCGTGGACGACCTGCTCTCGTCCTCACGGCTGATCAGCGACGCCGTCACCGCGGGGCGCCTGGGGGTCGTCGGCGCCAACTACCGGCTGGCCGACGGCACCGCGATCCCCCACGTCGTCGTCGGATTCGACGGCGACGCAGACTGACCCCCGCACCCGAACGACACAGGAAACGAGGACGTGACCGCCATGGCTGAGATCGAGTACCGCATCGAGCACGACACGATGGGTGAGGTGCGCGTGCCCAGGGACGCGCTGTACGCGGCGCAGACGCAGCGTGCCGTGGAGAACTTCCCGATCTCGGGGACGGGACTGGAGTCCACGCAGATCGCGGCGCTCGCACGCATCAAGAAGGCCGCCGCCCTCGCCAACAAGGAGCTGGGCACGCTCGACGGCGGCATCGCCGACGCGATCGCCTGGGCGGCCGACGAGGTCATCACCGGTGCCTACGACGCGCAGTTCCCGGTGGACACGTACCAGACCGGCTCCGGCACGTCCTCGAACATGAACATGAACGAGGTGCTGGCCACTCTCGCCACCCGCAGGCTCGGCGCCCCGGTCCACCCCAACGACCACGTGAACGCCTCGCAGTCCTCGAACGATGTCTTCCCGACCTCGGTGCACATCGCCGTGACGCAGGCCCTCATCGACGACCTCATCCCGGCGCTCGACCACCTCGCCGTCGCCCTCGAGGCCAAGGCCGAGCTGTGGCACGACGCCGTCAAGTCGGGCCGCACGCACCTCATGGACGCCACCCCGGTCACCCTCGGCCAGGAGTTCGGCGGCTACGCCCGTCAGATCCGGCTCGGCATCGAGCGCGTGCAGGCGGTACTCGGCCGCGTGGGCGAGGTCCCGCTGGGCGGCACCGCCGTCGGCACGGGCATCAACACGCCGGTCGGCTTCCCGCAGAAGGTCATCGCGCTGCTGGCCGCCGAGACCGAGCTGCCGATCACCGAGGCCAAGGACCACTTCGAGGCGCAGGCCAACCGCGACGGCCTCGTCGAGGCCTCGGGTGCCCTGCGCACGATCGCGGTATCGCTGACGAAGATCAACAACGACATCCGCTGGATGGGGTCGGGGCCGAACACGGGCCTGGCCGAGCTGCACATCCCCGACCTGCAGCCGGGGTCGTCGATCATGCCCGGCAAGGTCAACCCGGTCGTCCCCGAGGCGACGCTCATGGTGTGCGCCCGCGTCATCGGCAACGACGCGACCGTCGCGTGGGCGGGGGCGTCGGGGTCGTTCGAGCTCAACGTCGCGATCCCCGTGATGGGCACGGCCCTGCTCGAGTCCATCCGCCTGCTGTCGAACACGATGCGCGTCCTCGCCGACAAGACCGTCGACGGGCTGGTGGCCAACCGTGAGCGCGCCGCCGCGTACGCCGGCATGTCGCCGTCCATCGTGACCCCGCTGAACAAGCTCATCGGCTACGAGGCGGCGGCCAAGATCGCCAAGCACGCCGTCGCGAACGGCATCACGGTGCGCGATGCGGTGATCGAGCTGGGCTACGTCGAGCGGGGCGAGCTGACCGAGCAGCAGCTCGACGAGAAGCTCGATCTCCTCTCGATGACCCACCCGGGTTGATAATCAGAGGGTGAACAGCGCCGCTGCACCCTCACACCGCCGCACACCCGGTCTCGGACTGCTGCTCGCGGTGACCGCGGGCGGGCTCGCCCTGGGCGGGCTGTTCCTCGCGTTCGTCCTCGCGCTGTCGGCGGCGATGTGGGGCGTGCTGGTCGTCTACGCACTCGGCGGCCTGCTGACGCTGGCGATCGTGGGCGTCGTCGGCTGGGCGATCCTGGACCGTCGTCCCGACATCACGGTGAGCTCCGACGCGTCCGAGAGCGCGTACGACGTGCAGCGGCGGCTGCTCGACGACGTCCGCCACGAGCTGAAGACCCCGATCACCATCGTGCGCGGGCATCTCGAGGTGATGGACCCCTCCGACGCCGACGACGTCGCCGCGATCCGCGAGCTCGGCATGGCCGAGCTCGACCGCATGACGCGCCTGATCGGCGACATCGACCTGCTGGCCGCCGTCGAGACCGATCAGTTCTCGCTCGGCGAGGTCGACCTCGCGGTCCTCACGGGGCGGATCGGCGAGCTGGTCGCCGTCATCCCCGGCCACGAGTGGCGCATCGAGCAGACCGGCGAGGCGATCGTCCGCGCCGACGCCGACCGGCTCCTGCAGGCGTGGCTGCAGCTGGCCGACAACGCCGCGAAGTACACGCCCGCCGGAACGCCGATCGAACTCGGCAGCGCCGTGCACGCCAGCGGTGCGCAGCTGTGGGTGCGCGACCACGGGCCCGGCATCGCACCGGCGATGCGGCATCGGATCTTCCGGCGGTTCGACCGCGGCAGCGGCAAGCGCGTGGTCGGCGGCTCGGGGCTGGGCCTGGCGATCGTCGACGCGATCGCCAAGGCGCACGGAGGGTACTGCGCCGTCGCGGACACGCCGGGCGGCGGTGCCACCTTCACCCTCGAGATCCCCCTCGGCATGCGTGCCGCCCTGCCCGCGCCCGTCCGCGCCGGCGACGTCCTCCTGCAGCGAGAGGCCACCGAATGACCCGCATCCTCGTCGTCGACGACGAACCCCACATCGTCTCCCTCGTCACCCGCGGCCTCAACGCCGAGGGCTACGAGACCGTCGTCGCCGACGACGGTCACCTCGCGCTGGAGATGGCGCTCGACGGCGGCATCGACCTCATCGTGCTCGACGTCGGCCTGCCGACCATGGACGGCTTCGAGGTGCTGCGGCACCTGCGGGCGGCGGGCGAGGCGATCCCGGTCATCATGCTGACGGCCCGCAGCGGCACCAGCGACACGATCGAAGGCCTGGATGCCGGTGCCAGCGACTACGTCGCCAAGCCGTTCGCCGTGGCCGAGCTGCTCGCCCGCGTGCGCTCGCGGCTGCGGGAGCGGGTGGTGCCCGCGCCGGTGATCCTCACGCGCGGCGGCATCACCCTCGACATCCTCGCGCGCCGCACGACGGTCGATGACCGCGAAGTCGACCTCTCCGCGCGCGAGTTCGCCCTCGCCGAGCAGTTCCTGCGCCATCCGGGCGAGGTGCTCACGCGCGAGGTGCTGCTCAGCCGGGTGTGGGGCATGGACTTCGACCCCGGGTCGAATGTCGTCGACGTGTACGTCCGCTACCTGCGCGCCAAGCTCGGCGCGGACCACATCGCCACCGTCCGGGGCGAGGGCTACCGCTGGGACTGAGCGCGGCCCCCGGCGTCCGAGGGATCGCCGAGGGCCGCGCGACGGGTCAGCTGAGCTCGCCGGCTTCGAGCAGCTCGGTCACGAGCGCCGCGATCGCGGAGCGCTCCGACCGCATGAGCGTGACGTGGCCGAACAGGTCGTGCCCCTTGAGCGTCTCGATGACCGACGCGATGCCGTCGTGCCGCCCGACGCGCAGGTTGTCGCGCTGTCCGACGTCGTGGGTGAGCACGACGCGCGAGTTCTGACCGACGCGGCTGAGGACGGTCAGCAGCACGTTGCGCTCGAGGGACTGCGCCTCGTCGACGATGACGAACGAGTCGTGCAGCGAACGGCCGCGGATGTGCGTCAGCGGCAGCACCTCGAGCAGCCCGCGCTCGAGCACCTCCTCGAGCACGTTGCCCGACACGACCGAGCCGAGCGTGTCGAAGACCGCCTGTCCCCACGGGTTCATCTTCTCCTGCTGGTCGCCCGGCAGGTAGCCCAGCTCCTGGCCGCCGACGGCGAACAGGGGACGGAAGACCGTGATGCGCTTCTGCTGCTGCCGTTCGAGCACGGCCTCCAGGCCCGCGCACAGTGCGAGTGCCGACTTGCCCGTGCCGGCGCGACCGCCGAGCGAGACGATCCCGACCTCCGGGTCCAGCAGCAGATCGATGGCGATGCGCTGCTCGGCCGAGCGGCCGTGCAGCCCGAAGACCTCGCGGTCTCCGCGCACGAGCCGGAACTGGCCGTCACCGGTGACCCGGCCCAGCGCCGAGCCGCGCTCGGAGTGGATGACCAGGCCCGTGTTGACCGGCAGCCCGCGCACGTCGTCGCTCGTGGCGAGCTCGCTCTCGTACAGGTCGCTGACCTCGTCGCCGGAGAGGTCGATCGAGGCGATCCCGGTCCAGCCCGAGTCGACGGCCTGTTCGGCGAGGTACTCCTCGGCGTGGACGCCGAGCGAGGCGGCCTTGACCCGCATGGGCAGGTCCTTCGAGACGACGGTGACCTCCTGGCCCTCCTGCGCCAGGTGGAGGGCGATCGCGAGGATGCGCGTGTCGTTGTCGCCCAGTCGCATTCCCGCGGGCAGGACCGCGGGGTCGGTGTTGGTCAGCTCGACCCGGAGGGTGCCGCCCATGCCGACCGGCACGGGGAAGTCGAGGCGCCCGTGCTCGACGCGCAGCTCGTCGAGGTGACGCAGCGCCTGCCGGGCGAAGTAGCCGATCTCGGGGTCGTGGCGCTTGCCCTCGAGCTCCGTGATGACCACCACGGGCAGGACGACGGAGTGCTCCGCGAAACGGAACAGCGCGCGCGGATCGCTCAGCAGGACCGAGGTGTCCAGCACGTACGTGCGCAGTTCCTGGTCCTCCGCGGCCTCCGCGCCCTGGCTGCTGCGGCGCTGCTGCTCTGGTGCTCGTGTGGTCACAACCCACTCCCCGCCCCCGGGCTGGTGCCCGGCAGTCTCGAGTCGACCAGGGACACGAGTCGTGATCGGCCGACTCGACCGGGCGCCTTGCCCGATGTGGCCAAGGTACGTCGCGACGGATCCGCGAGGGTGCCGCGACACGCCGCGGGTGTGTGTCAGGAAGGTGAACTCCCCGTGACGGCGACGGCCGTCGCGGCACGGTTCGCCGCCGCTTCGGCGAGCGCATCGCCCAGCAGGCGCAGCGAATCCGCGCCCGTGCCGGCGTGCACCGCCACGCGGATCAGCCCGTTGCGCGCCGTGACGGTCACGCCGTGGTTGGCCAGCGCCGCCGCCAGCGCGCCCGTGTCCGGCGCGGCCGGCGCGAGCGCGACGATGCCCGCGTGGCGGTCGCGTGCCGTGAGCACCGGGACGCCGTACCGGTCGGCCAGCGCCATGACATGCTGAGCGCGCTCGGCGACCTCCCGCGCGATCGCGGCGACCCCCGCGTCGCGCACCTCGCGCAGCGCGGTGGCCAGCTTGGCCGCCGCGATCGTGTCCGCCCCCGAGATCGCGAACGCGTCCGCGCCCGGACGCGGCGGGAACACCTCGGCCGCGCCGAGCGCACCGTCCATGCCCGCATACCCGGACAGGACGGGTTCGATCCGCTCCCGTGCCCGCGCGGAGAACCAGGCGAACCCCGTGCTGCGTCCGGCCCGCAGCCACTTGTAGCCGTTGCCGCAGACGACGTCGGCGGCCGCGTAGTCCGCATCGACCACGCCGAATCCCTGCACGGCGTCGACGATGAGCAGCCGGTCGCCGATCACCTCGCGCAGCGCGGTGAGGTCGGCGAGGAATCCCGTGCGGTAGTCGACGAGGCTGACGGCGACGGCGGTGACGTCGTCGGTCAGCGCCGCGGCGACGGCATCCGGTGTCACGAAGCCGTCGGGCGCGTCGAGGTCGCGCACGCGCAGGCGTCCGCGCAGGTCCTGGGCGCGGCGGGCGGCGACCGGCAGCGCGGGGAACTCCGCCGGCGAGATCAGCACGTCGCCGTCGAGCCCGTACAGCGCGTGCATGAGACCCTGCGCGGTCGACGGCTGCAGCGTCACCTCGTCCTCGGACGCCGCGAGCAACTCGGCCAGCAGCGCGCGGGCCTCGGCCACGCGCGCGCCGACGAGGTCGATCCCGGAGCGGCGCCCCGTGCCCAGCAGCTCGACATCGGCGAGCAGCTCGGCGCGGACGGCGGGAGAGAGCGGGCCGAAGGCCGCCCAGTCGAGATACCCGGGGTCCCCGTCGAACGTCTCGAGGTACGGCTCCAGGTCGCTCACGGTGCCATTCTGGCACGCAGGCCGCGATCGGTCCCCACCGCTCGGTCCCCGCGACGCGCCCCGCTCAGCTGCCGAAGCGGCGGTCGCGCGTCGCGTAGTCGCGGATGGCGCGCAGGAAGTCCACCTCGCGCAGGTCGGGGCCCAGCGCCTCGACGAAGTAGAACTCCGAGTGGGCCGACTGCCACAGCAGGAAGTCGCTCAGCCGCTGCTCCCCCGAGGTGCGGATGACCAGATCGGGGTCCGGCTGCCCGCCGGTGTACAGGTGTTCGCCGATCTGCTCCGGCGTGAGGCTCGCCGCCAGCTCCTCGAGCGAACCGCCGCCGGAGCGGTGCTGCGCGATGATGCTGCGCACGGCGTCGACGATCTCGCCGCGGCCGCCGTAGCCGACGGCGAGGTTGACGTGCAGCCCGGTGTTCTCACGCGTGCGCTCCTGCGCGGTGGCCAGCACCCGCGCCAGGTCGCCGGGCAGCGCCTCCGTGCGCCCCACGACCTGGACGCGCCAGCCCGGCTCGTGCGAGAGCGCGTCGGCGAGCTCGGCGATGATCTCGATGAGGTCGGCGAGCTCCCGCGAGTCGCGTTTGCGGAGGTTGTCGGTCGAGAGCAGGTAGAGCGAGACGACCCGGATGCCGAGGTCGTCGCACCAGCGCAGGAACTCCTGCATCTTCGCGGCGCCGGCGCGATGGCCGTCCGCGACCGTCGGATACCCGGCCTGACGCGCCCACCGCCGGTTCCCGTCGATCATCATGGCGACGTGGCGCGGGACGACCTCGGGCGTGAGCTGACGGCGCAGACGACTGCTGTAGAGGCGGTAGAGCAGGCCTCTGCCCTCGTCAGCACGCGTCACGTCCCTACGCTACCGCGCCGCCGCCGTGACACACGCGCGGGGACGCACGCACGGTCGCGCATGCATGTCTGCGCATGCGCGGACGCGTAGGCTCGCAGATGTGACCCGATCCGCCGACGAGGGCGCCGAGATGCCCCAGCTGCCCCTGCTCGACGCCGCCGCGGCCAGTGCCCAGGTGGAGCTGCGCCCGACCTGGCGCGGGTGGATCCATGCCGGGACGTTCCCGGTCGCGATCGCGACCGGCGTGGTGCTCATCGTCTTCGCCGACGGGGCGGCGGCCACGTGGGCCTCGGCCGTGTTCATGGCGACCTCGCTGCTGCTGTTCGGCAACTCCGCGCTGTACCACCGGTTCGACTGGGGCCCGCGCACGAAGGCCGCGCTCAAGCGCATCGACCACGCGAACATCCTCCTGCTGATCGCGGGCACCTACACGCCGATCGCGACGCTCGCGCTGCCGCCCGAGAAGGGCACGCTGCTGCTGATCCTCGTGTGGTCCGGCGCGCTCCTCGGGATCCTGTTCCGCGTCTTCTGGATCAACGCGCCGCGCTGGCTCTACGTCGCGCTGTACCTGCTGCTGGGCTGGGCCGCCGTCATGTACATGTTCGACCTGTTCCAGGCGAACGAGGCGATGATGATCCTCGTCATCGTCGGCGGTCTGCTCTACACGTTCGGCGCCGTCGTCTACGGGATGAAGCGACCGAACCCCTGGCCCGGCCACTTCGGCTTCCACGAGATCTTCCACGTGTGCACCGTCCTGGCGTTCCTGTGCCACTGGACGGCGTGCCTGCTGATCGCGCTGGCGCCGTTCAGTCCTTCGCTGGGTCTTCCGGCGTAGCCTCCTGCGACGCCGCCGTCTCCGCGGCCGCCGCGGCCTCGGCATCCAGATCTTCCGCGATCTCGGAGCGGTAGCGCCCCCGGCGGATGCGGCGCAGCATGTCGACGAGCAGCAGGACGACGGCGATCGCGATGACCGCGATCGCGATGAACCCTGCCACGCCCGGCGTCACCTGGTCCGGGTCGATCGTCGGAGTCGGCGTCGGCGTGGCGGCCGCCCACGTCAGTAGGTCCATGTGTCCTCGTTCTCCGCTCTCAGCGCATAGCCTGGAAGTCCAGCCTAGAACGGATGCCGGATGACCACCGCCGAGATCGAACGCAAGCTCGCCGACCGCTACGGGCGCGGCGGCGCCGGGGGCGGCCGGCGTGCGGCATGGATCCTCGGCGGGGCGCTCGCGGCGGCGGCCGTCGGCTACATCGCCTGGGTGACGGTGTCGGGCGCGCTGGGTCAGGTCGACTACGACACGACCGGCTACGAGCACGTGGACGACCGCACCGTCGCCGTGTCGTTCCAGGTGACGGCCCGGCCCGATACGCCGATCGCCTGCGTGCTGGAGGCGCAGGACGTCGAGCACGGCGTCGTGGGCTGGCGCGTCGTGGAGTACGCCGCCGACCCGGCTCACACGCGCCGATTCACCGAGACCGTTCCGACCACGGCGCCGGCGACGACGGGTTTTGTCACGTCCTGCTGGATCCCGTAAGCTGGCTCGACATCACGCGCCCTGGCACGCTTGCCGGGGCGTTTGGCTTACGCCCCGCCCAGCGATCGCGTGCCTCCGCCGGCACGCGCCACTGCCCTCACAACGATTGCCCGTAAGGAGACGACGTGTCCAGTGACAGCACCGTGACCTTCCTCACCCAGGAGGCGTACGACCGGCTCGCCGCCGAGCTCGAGGAGCTCTCGACGACCGGACGCGAAGAGATCGCCAAGCGCATCGAGGCAGCACGCGAAGAGGGCGACCTCAAGGAGAACGGCGGCTACCACGCGGCCAAGGACGAGCAGGGCAAGCAGGAGGCCCGCATCCGGACGCTGCAGCACCTGCTCAAGCAGGCGCGCGTCGGCGAGGCGCCCGAATCCGACGGCACCGTGCAGCCGGGCACCGTCGTGACGGCGATCGTCGCCGGCGGCGAAGAGGTCTTCCTCCTCGGCAGCCGCGAGATCGCGGTGAACTCCGAGCTCGACGTGTACAGCGAGGCGTCCCCGCTCGGCAGCGCGATCCTCGGACTGACCGAGGGCGCGAAGACCTCGTACACCGCCCCCAACGGTCGCGAGATCGCGGTGCAGGTCCTGAAGGTCGAGACCTACGCCGGCCAGTGACGCTCCGATGATCGGGGCCCTCGGCACGCGCCGCTGACGGCGCCGGGGCGCGCACGCGGGTGTGTCGAGGTCAGTTCTCGACGACGCGCGGCTCGAAGCCCGCTTCCTCGAGCAGGGCGATCACGTGCGCCCGGTGCTCCTCGCCCCGCGTCTCGACGCTCAGCTGCAGGATGACCTCGCTGATCTGCATGCCCTGCCCGTGCCGGGTGTGGAGCACCTCGATGACGTTCGCCCCGGCGATCGCGAGCAGCTCCGACACGCGCGCGAGCTGGCCCGGGCGATCGGGCAGCGGCACCTGCAGGGTCATGTAGCGACCGGATGCCGCGAGTCCGTGGGCGACCACGCGCTGCAGCAGCAGCGGGTCGATGTTGCCGCCGGACAGGATCGACACCGTGCGTCCGGTCGCGGACACCTTGCCGGCCAGGATCGCCGCGACCCCGACCGCACCGGCCGGCTCGACGACCTGCTTGGCGCGTTCGAGCAGCACCAGGAGAGCGCGGGCGATGTCGTCCTCGGTGACGGTGACGACCTCGTCGACGAGGTCGCTGATGAGCGCGAACGGCACGTCGCCGGGGCGCGCCACGGCGATGCCGTCGGCGATCGTCGGCGTCGTGGCGACCTCCAGCGGCCGGCCGGCTTCGAGCGAGGCCGGGTAGGCGGCCGAGTTGGCCGCCTGCACGCCGATGACGCGCACGGTGCGTCCCTGCGCGGCGGCGCGCGCCTTCACCGCGGCGGCGACCCCGGCGATGAGTCCGCCCCCGCCGATGCCGACGACGACGGTGTCCAGGTCCGGGATGTCGTCCATGAGCTCGAGGCCGAGCGTGCCCTGGCCGATGATGATGTCGCGATGGTCGAAGGGGTGGATGAGCACGGCGCCGGTGCGCTCGGCGAACTCCGCGGCTAGCCGCAGCGGCGTCTCGACGGTCACGCCCTCCAGCACCACGTCGGCGCCGTACCCGCGCGTGGCCAGCAGCTTGGGTACCGGAACGCCCAGCGGCATGAAGATCGTGGCGGGGATGCCGAGCTTCTGCGCCGCGAGGGCGACGCCCTGCGCGTGGTTGCCGGCGGAGGCCGCGACCACGCCGCGCGCGCGCTCCTCGGCGGTCAGCCGGGACAGCCGGTACACGGCCCCGCGGATCTTGAACGAGCCGGTGCGCTGCAGGTTCTCGAGTTTGAGGTGCACCGGGGCGCCGAGCACGTCGGTGAGGTGCTCGGAGTCTTCGAGCGGCGTGCGCACGATGACGCCGCTGAGCGCCCGTGCCGCCTCTTCGAACTCGGCCAGGGTGGGATGGCTCACGCGGTGGTCCTCCTCGGACGGGGCACGGTACTCCAGATGAGATCGTCGGGTCGGGGGCGCACGCCGGTCTCCCAGCCGCGCCGCGACAGATACAGCCACACCACGTTGACGAAGGCGGCCAGCGGCACGGCGAACAGGGCGCCCGGGATGCCGGCGATCATCGCGCCGCCGGCGACGACGAGGACGACGGCGAGGGGGTGGACCTTGACGGCCGATCCCATCAGCAGCGGCTGCAGGACGTGGCCCTCCAGCTGCTGGACGCCGAGCACGACGATGAGCATCCAGAACGCGATCCACGGGCCGTTGTAGACCAGCGCGAGGAAGACGGCGAGGGCGCCGGTGATGACGGCGCCGACGAAGGGGATGAAGGCGCCGAGGAACACGAGCACGGCCACGGGGATCGCCAGCGGCACCCCGAGCAGGAATGCGCCGAGGCCGATGCCGATCGCATCGATGGTCGCGACGAGCAGCTGGGTGCGGGCGTAGTTGATGACGGTCTTCCAGCCCAGGCGACCGGCGCCGTCGACGGCTGGGCGCGCGCGGGCGGGGAACAGGCGCACCGCCCATCGCCAGATCCCCGCCCCGTCCGCGAGGATGCACAGCAGGATGAACAGCGCGAGCAATGTGCCCGTCACGACGTGCCCGACCGTGCTGCCGATCGCGAGTGCCCCGGTCCACAGCAGCCCGACCTGCTCCTGCAGCAGCTCCCAGCCCTGCTCGAGGATGCCGTCGATCTGCGCCGGCGTGAGGTGCAGCGGACCGTCGATGAGGTACTGCCGGAACTGCTCGACGGCCTCTGTGGTGCGGTCGCGCACCGAGGGCCACTCGCGGGTGATCTGCCACACCGCGAGCCACATGAGCCCGGTGATGACGGCGAGGGTGCCCAGCACCGCGATGACGATCGCGAGCCAGCGGGGCACGCGGTGGCGGATCATGAAGCTGAAGCCGGGCCAGACCAGCGCGGTGACGAGAATTGCGATCAGGAGCGGGATCACCAGCAGCTTCAGCTGCATGATGATCCAGATGCCGACGCCGATCGCTGCCGCGATGACGAGGAAGCGCCACGAGTAGGCGGTGGCCACCCGCAGTCCGCGCGGGAGCTGAGCGCCGACCTCGGTCGTCACGGTGCGATGGCGGATCGCGTCGAGGATCCCGCTGCGCGGCTTGTCGTCGGGGCCCGTCACGGTGCCAGTCTATGGCGCGCTCATGTTCCGCGCCGGGCATGTGTCCCGCGCGAGCGCGTTCGGCGAGGCGTGTCGCACCCGGTCGTTAGGCTGGCCCGCGTGCCGTCTGGAGATCCGATGCTCACCATCGCCGATGCCCGCCACCTCGCCCTCGCGGCGCAGGGGTTCGCCCGGCCGCGACCGGCCGCCGTCGGCACGCGCCAGCTGAACCTCGTCCTCGCACGCCTTGCGACGCTGCAGATCGACTCGGTCAACGTGTTCGCGCGGTCGCACTACCTGCCGCTGTACTCGCGCCTCGGCCCGTACGACCCGCAGCTGCTGGACCGCCTGCTGTTCCAGCGGCGGGCTCCCTACACGGAGTACTGGGCGCACGTGGCCGCCTTCATCCCGGCCGGCGACTGGGGGCTGTTCGGCTTCCGCATGCGCGAGCTGCGCGAGCGCTACGGCAGCGGACCGGACAGTTTCCTCCAGACGCACCGCGACATCGTGGACTGGGTCCGCGCCGAGCTCGCCGACCGCGGACCGCTGCGCCCCGCGCAGTTCGATCACGAGCTGCGTCGCGCCACCCGCGGGCCGTGGTGGGACTGGGATGCCGTCAAGAACAGCCTCGAGCACCTGTGGCTCTTCGGCGAGGTCGCGATCGCGGGCCGCCGCGGCTTCGAGCGCACCTACGCGCTGGCCGACCAGGTCATCCCCGATGCCGCGCGCGTCGAGGTGCCGCGCGCGGACGCGGTGCGCGAGCTCGTGCGCCGCGCGGCGCGCGCGTACGGCGTGGCCACGGCATCCGATCTGGCCGACTACTGGCGCATCCGCGACCGCCGGGCGGTGCTGACCGCCGTCGCCGAGCTGGTGGATGCCGGTGAGCTCGCCCCGGTGCGGGTCGAGGGATGGACCTCGAGCGGCCGGCCGCTGCCCGCGTGGCGCCACCACGACGCCGTCCGCGCGCGGAGCATCGACGCGACCGCGATCCTGACGCCGTTCGACCCGGTCGTGTGGTTCCGAGATCGCGCCGAGCGCCTGTTCGGCTTCGAGTACCGGATCGAGATCTACACCCCGGCACCGCAGCGCCGCTACGGGTACTACTCGCTGCCGGTGCTCATGGGCGACGCCGTGGTGGGGCGCGTCGACCTGAAGGCCGACCGCTCCCGGTCGACGCTGCTCGTGCAGTCGGCGTGGTGGGAGCCGCACCGCCCCGTCGAGGCCGCCGACCGGCTCGCGGACGAGCTGCGGACCGCCGCGCGCTGGCAGGGTCTGGACGAGATCTCAGTGGGCCGCTGGGGCGACGCCGCCGACGAGGTCGCCGGTGCGCTGAGCGCAGCGCGCCACGACCGGACGTGAACGACCCCGCTCAGAAGCGGTCGGGCATCTTCTGAAGCCGGGCGATCCGATCCGGCAGCGGCGGGTGCGTCGCGAACAGCCGCGAGACGAGGCCGGGGCGCAGCGGGTCGCTGATCCACAGGTGCGCCATCGACGTGTTCGCCTTCTGCAGCGGGCGGCCGTGCGCGGCGAGCTTGGCCAGAGCCGAGGCGAGACCGTCGGGATCGCGCGTGGTCATGGCGCTCGTCGCGTCGGCGAGGTACTCGCGCTGGCGCGAGATGGCCGCCTGCACCACTCCGGCCAGCAGCGGCGCGACGAACGCGGCGACGACGCCGAAGAGCAGGAAGACGATCTGCGCCTGCGCATTGCCGCCGCGCCGCCCGCCGCCGAAGAACGCGACGCGCAGGAGGATGTCGGCGATGAGGCCGACGGCGACGACGAGGCCGAACACGACGAGGGCCACGCGGATGTCGTAGTTGCGGATGTGTCCCAGCTCGTGGCCGAGCACGCCCTCGAGCTCGCGGTCGGTCATCGTCTCGAACAGGCCCGTGGTGACCGTGATCGCAGCCTTCTCGGGTGTGCGCCCGGTCGCGAACGCGTTCGGTGCCGGGTCGTCGACGACGTACAACTGCGGCATGGGCGTGCCGGTCGTGATGCACAGGTTCTCGACGATGCGGTAGTACCGCGGCGCGTCGGTGCGTCCGACCGGGATCGCCCCGGCCAGTGCGAGTGCCTCGCGGTCGGCGGCGAAGTACTGCACCGTCGCGTAGCCGGCGGCGAAGACCACGATGAACGCGGTGATCCACCAGTTGTTTCCCGCAAGCCAGCCGGCCACCAGTCCGAGCGCGGCCAGGAACAGCACGAACCCGATGAGGATGAACCAGGTGTTGCGTTTGTTGCGGGCGATCGCGGAGTACACGTCAGCGGCCCGCGCGGATCAGAACTGTATCCGCGGCGGCTCGGCGATCGCGGCGCCGTCGACGACCTCGAAGAACTCGCGCTCGGTGAACCCGAGGTTGCGCGCGAAGAGGTTGTTCGGGAACACCTTGATCTTCGTGTTCAGCTCGCGGACGCCGCCGTTGTAGAAGCGGCGCGAGGCCTGGATCTTGTCCTCGGTGTCGACGACCGCCTGCTGCAGCTGCAGGAAGTTCTGGCTCGCCTGCAGCTGGGGATAGGCCTCGGCGACGGCGAACAGCGACTTGAGCGCCTGTTGCATGTGCCCCTCGGCGACACCCGCATCGGCGGGGCTGGAAGCGGTGAGCGTCTCGGCACGGGCGCGCGTGACGTTCTCGAAGACGGCCTTCTCGTGAGCTGCGTAGCCCTTGACCGCCTCGATCAGGTTCGGCAGCAGGTCGGCACGGCGCTTGAGCTGGACCGTGATGTCGCTCCACGCCTCATCGACGCGCACGTTGAGTGCGACCAGCGAGTTGTACGTAGCCCACAGGTAGATGCCGACGATCACAACGAGACCGACGACGATCAGTACCGGGATCAGCCATTCCATAGCACTCCCATCGATTGTGCCCTCATTCTACCTGCGGGCCCGACACGGACCGCCGCACTCCCAGCCGTTACCCACCGAGGACGCGCTGCAGGTGGGCGTTGGCGAACACCCGGTCCGGATCGAGCCGATCGCGCAGCGCCGTGAAGTCGTCGAACCGCGGATAGCGCGCGCGCAGCGCCCCGGCATCCTGTGTGTGCATCTTGCCCCAGTGCGGGCGGCCGTCGTGGGCGAGCAGCGTCTCTTCGACCGCCGCGAAGTACGCGGTCGGGTCGGCGCGCCAGTACCGGTGCACGGCGATGTAGCCGCTCGCGCGCCCGTGCGCCGTCGACAGCCAGCGATCGTCCGCGGCGGCGACGCGCACTTCGACGGGGAACTCGATCCGCCAGCCGTGGGCGTCGATCAGTCCCTGCAGCGCCCGGAACGCCGGCGCGAGCCGTTCGAGCGGGACGGCGTACTCCATCTCGCGGAACCGCACGCCCCGCGACGTCGCGAACACGCGGTGCGAGGCGTCCGAGAAGCTCCGGTCGCCCCACACCCGCGCCGACACCCGGTTGATGGCGGGCACCAGCGGCGGGGCGATCCGGCCGGCCGCGCACACCGCGCGATGGACGCCGGTGCCGACGAACCGGTCGTCCAGCCAGCGGCGCGCGGGCCCGAGCGGGGCCACCGGCTCTCCGGCCGCCAGGCGGGTGTTCGTCTTGGTCAGGGCGACGTCGGTGTGCGGGAACCAGTAGAACTCGAAGTGGTCCGCGGCGGCGGCACGCTCGGCGATGCTCGCGACGACGTCGTCGAGCGGCTCGGGGCGCTCCACGGCGCGCAGTGCGAAGGCCGGCACGCACTGCAGCGTGACGTCGACGAGGATGCCGAGGGCGCCCAGCCCCAGCGCGACGGCGGGCAGCAGCTCCGGATTCTCGTCGTCGGAGACGGTCAGCAGCTCGCCGTCCGCGGTGACGAGGGTCGCGCCGACGACCTGGGTGGCGATGCCGCCGAAGCGCAGACCCGTCCCGTGCGTGCCGGTGGAGACCGCGCCCGAGATCGATTGCCGGTCGATGTCGCCGAGGTTCTCCATCGCGAGGCCGTAGGGTCGCAGCAGTGCGGGGATCCGGTGCAATCGCGTGCCCGCCAGCATCCGGACCCGCGCGCGCTCCCGGTCGACGGACACGAGCCCCGACAGCTCGGTCAGCTCCAGCAGCACCCCGGGTGCGACGGCGATGCCGCTGAAGCTGTGGCCCGCGCCGACGGCTTTGACCTTCAGTCCGCGCGCGGCCGCCGCCAGGACGGCGCGGCGCACGGCCGCGACCGTGGACGGATACTCGACCCGCACGGGACGCACGCGTTCGGTGCGCGCCCAGTTCTCCCACCTGCCGCCGGGACGCGTCACAGGAAGCTCTTCCCGTCGCCGCGATAGGTGGGCACCTCGCCCACCGTGCGCGCGCCGGCGGTGAGCACGTAACGGTCGACCCGCTCGGCCGGCTCGCCGCTCTTGGCATGCCGGAACCACACGCGGTCGCCGATCCCGAGAGCGCGCGCGGACTCGCCCTGCAGCGGGGTCTGCACCTCCCCCGCCCCCTCGCGGCCGAGCGTGCGCAGGCCCTGCGGCCACACCGGTCGCGGCTGTCGCGACGTGACCGGCGGCCCCGAGGCGATCCATCCGCCGCCGAGCACGACCGCGATGTCGGGAGTGGGCTTGCGCACCACCTCGAGCGCGAACGCCGCCGCCGGCGCCGGGTCGAAGGCGCGGTAGCCGTCGAAGAGGTGGCCGGCGAGCAGGCCGCTGCCGGCCGTGGTCTCGGTGACCGCCAGATCGGATGCCGTCGACTCGAGCGAGCCGGTGCCGCCGCCGTTGACGAACTCCAGCGGAGCGATCTGACGCAGCGCGGCCACGATGGCGCCGCGCCGGTCGACCAGCTCCTGGCGCGAGCGGCGCTGCATCCAGCGGATCACCGCATCGCCCGAGCCCGCGGCATCCGGCTGCCCGGCGATCTGCGCCTCGTACATCATCAGGCCGACGAGGCGGAACCCCGGGCGCGCGGCGATCGCGCGCGCGAGCCGCTCGACTTCGGGCGTCTCGTGGACGGGCGAACGGCGCACGCCGATGTGACCGAGCACCGGCGCGCGCCACGACGCGTCGGCATCGATCGCGACCCGCACCTCCGGACGGGATGCCGGCGGCACCACCGCGTCGATGAGATCCAGCTGCGCGAGGTCGTCGACCATGAGCGTGATGCGCGCCAACGCGGACTCGTCAGCCGCCAGCGCGGCCACGGCGGCGCGGTCGGCGGTGGGATAGCCCAGGACGATGTCGTCGCGCTCCTCGGCCAGCCAGAGCGCCTCCGGCAGGGTGAACGCGAGGATGCCGCGATAGCCGGCCAGGGCGAGCGTGGCATCCAGCACGGCACGGACGCGGATCGACTTGCTCGCGACCCGGATGGGAACGCCGCCGGAGCGCACGACCAGATCCAGCGCGTTGTGGCGCAGCGCGTCGACGTCGATCGTCGCGACGGGGCCGGACCGTCCCGCGATGGCGGCGGTGCGTGCCCGCCAGTACGAGGCCGGGTCGGCCCACGCCTCGGGTGCGGCGACGGGTGCGGCGAGCAGGTCGAGACTCATCGGCGGGGCTCCTTCGCGTAGGCGTCCAGCCTAGGACTTCCGGGGTGCGCCGAGGGTGGTCCCCGGTCCCCGCTAGGGTGCGTATATGGGGTTCACGTCGTCCACTCTCGCCATCGTGCTGCTCGCCGGGATGCCGGCGGTCGCCGCCGTCGGCGACCTGCGGGTCGAGGTGACCGCCGCCGCGCCGTCCCCGGCATCCTTCGCGGAACGGACCGGCGCACCCGTCGCCTCGTTCGCGGTCGCACCCATCGCCGTGTTCGCCGATGCGACCGACACCGCCCCGGAGCCGGAGCCCGAACCGGCCCCGGAGCCCGAGCCGGAACCGCAGCCCGAGCCCGAGCCCGAGCCGCAGCCGCAGCCGCAGCCGCAGCCGACGAACTCCCCCGGCACCCCGGCCCCCACGAGCAGCCCGCGCCCGACGCAGCCGGGGACGGGCGGGTCGAGCGGCGGCTCGAGCGGCGGCTCGACGGGAGGCTCGCAGCCGACGACCCCGCGCGAGACCCTCGCTCCCGAGCCGGACGCGGCCACGCCGACGCCGACGCCTGAGCCGACGCCGACGGTGACGTCGACGCCGGAGCCGTCTGCGACGCCGGCGGTCACGCCGACGCCGTCAGAGACGCCCGCCACGCGGCCGGACACCTCGCGCCGCGAACCCAGCGACTCGCGCGGACTTCTCATCGGCGTCCTCGCCGTCACGAGCGCCGGCACGCTCGGCGCCGTCGGGTACATGGTGTGGCGCCGCCTGCGCGGCTGAGCCCCCGGCATCCCGATCCCGGATAGGGGCCGCAAGGTGCGGGAATCCCCGCCGATTCCGACACGAAGCGCCCCCGATCTCGCACGCCGCCGAGAACAGGGGTCGCAAGATGCAGGAAACCCCGCCCATACCGACACCAAGCGCCCCCAATCTCGCACACCGCCGAGAACAGGGGTCGCAAGATGCAGGAAACCCCGCCCATACCGACACCAAGCGCCCCCGATCCCGCACGCCGCCGAAAATAGGGGTCGCAAGATGCGGGAATCCCCGCCCATACCGACACGAAGCGGGGTGCGTCTCGTAGCGTGGTGTCAATTCCTGCGGGGTTCTCGTCGTCGTAGACGTCGAAGGGCCACCGTGGGATGACCAGTTGTTTCCGGCAAGAAGCAAAGCAGAGATCCCACGATGACCC
>Ga0160457_1000085_pt1 | contig 123382 bp, 117 predicted proteins | sample HID1972M_E6MG_FD_108242 | JGI IMG/M metagenome (GOLD analysis project Ga0160457, IMG submission 108242) | Enriched pill bug-associated microbial communities from UW Madison campus, WI, USA - HID1972M_E6 MG | ecosystem: Host-associated > Arthropoda: Insects > Digestive system > Unclassified ...
CCGTAGGAGTCTGGGCCGTGTCTCAGTCCCAGTGTGGCCGGTCACCCTCTCAGGCCGGCTACCCGTCGACGCCTTGGTGAGCCATTACCTCACCAACAAGCTGATAGGCCGCGAGCCCATCCCAGATCGAAATTCTTTCCAGCTGCTGAAGATGCCTTCGCAGCTCGTATCCGGTATTAGCAGCTGTTTCCAGCTGTTATCCCAGAATCTGGGGCAGGTTGCTCACGTGTTACTCACCCGTTCGCCACTGATCCAGCGGAGCAAGCTCCGCTTTCACCGTTCGACTTGCATGTGTTAAGCACGCCGCCAGCGTTCATCCTGAGCCAGGATCAAACTCTCCGTAAAAGAATTTTGCTGAATCGACCGGAATTAGGTCGAAGCAGCGAGTTTGATCTGACCAAAGGGATGTCATTGCTGACTATCCGTTGCCGACCCTAAGGCCGGTCTTTGATCCAAAGGAATCTCTTCCAGCCGAAGCTGGAACGAGGTTATTTGGCATTTGACAAGTGCACGCTGTTGAGTTCTCAAGGATCGGATGCTCCTGCCGTTCAGCCTCTCGGCCTCCCCTGCAGGGCAACTTCTCTATCTTATCCCTCTCGTTCCGTCTGTCAAATCGACGCGCCGGGATCTTTTCGATCCTCGGCAGCAGTCGATGACCGCGGTCCACGAGGTGGAATCCCCATTCTAGACCAGAAGGTCATGTTCTCTCTACCGAGAGGTTTGGGTTGGGGGTGGTTCTCCGCTTGAGGGGGCGAGGCCTTCCGGCCCTTTCGCTCTTCCCTGTGGGGCGAACAAGTAATAAGTTACGCGGCTCCCGCGCATCGGGCAAATCCGGCTCGCATCCCGGGCGTGTCGCGGGCGGGATCCGCGTGATTCCGGGGTTTCGGGCCATCGCGCGTCTCGCGAGCGACGTACGCCTCGGCGTTCGACGGCGCCGCGGACAGGTGCGGCCGGCGCATCGTCGGGTCGCGGTCGGCGCGGCGCGGCGGCCTACTCCGACTCTGTTCCCCGCGCAGCCCCGGCCGGGCGACGGAGCCGCAGGACGACGACGGACACGCACAGTGCGAACGTGAGCGCTCCCCAGATCGCGCAGGCCGGCGGGAGCATGAGATACGCCAGGTGCTGCGGTGTCCACTCCGCGGTGAACGGGCCTCGCCAGGCCACGCCGGCGCACCAGGCGACGGTCAGGATCGCCGGCAGCGCCAGCATCCACGCGATGGGGATCCAGCGCGGCAGCACACGATCGATGGATGCCGCGGCTCGCCGCCGCGCGAGCCAGGCGACCGCACACACCGCGATGACCACCAGTCCGAGCACGCTCGAGCCGTGCTGCAGCCACTTGTAACCGGGCATCGGCCCCCACGGTGCGCTCAGCACGGGGAACAGGTCCAGTCCCCCGCGTCCCTCGTGGGTGAAGGCGTCCCACACGATGTGCGAGACGACGCCCAGCAGCAGCGACACCGCCAGCAGCGGCGCGAAGACGGCGGTCTCCCGCCAGACCGCGTGCTGCGCGCCGGGGCGCGGAGCGCGGAGCGTGCGCAGCGCGGCGAGGCCCACGGCATCCCATTCGCCTGGAAGGCGACGCGCCAGCCACGCCGGCGACAGCTCGCGGATCGCGGGTCGCAGCACGAGATACCAGAGCGCGAGCAGGCCCAGCGCGACGAGAGTCGTGATCGTCACGTCGGAGTGCGTCAGGTGGTAGGTCAGCGGTGTGCCCCGCACGAACAGCGGCAGATCGGGCGTCATCGCACCGATGGCGATCGCCGCCGGCAGCAGCGGTGTGCGCACGAACGGCAGCGCGACGACGGCGTGCGCGGGCGTGAATGGCATGGTCAGGCGCGTTTCGGCTCGGCGCGGCGCGGAGCGCCCGACGACCGGCGAGCGCTCACCGCGCGGAGACGAAGAGCCCCGCGAGGGTCTTCTTGCCGCGGCGCAGCACTGAGACGGCCCCGGGCAGCGACCCGGTGACCACGGCATCCTCGCTGTCGACCTTCACCCCGTCGAGCGAGACCCCGCCCTGGGCGATCGCCCGGCGACCCTCGCTCAGGCTCGCGACGAGTCCCGTGTCCACGAGAGCCTGCACGACGGACACCCCCGCGACGACCTCGGCGTGCGGCAGCTCGTCGAGCGCCGTCCGCAGCGTCCCGGCATCCAGCGTCGTCAGGTCGCCCTGACCGAACAGCGCGTCCGAGGCCGCCACCACCGCCGTCGTGGCCTCGGCGCCGTGCACGAACGTGGTCACCTCGAGGGCGAGCCGCTTCTGGGCCGCACGGCGGAACGGCTCGTCGGCGACGAGTCGCTCGTACTCCTCGATCTGCGCGCGCGTGAGGAACGTGAAGGTCTTCAGGCGCGCGATCACGTCGGCGTCGTCGGTGTTGAGCCAGAACTGGTACATGCGGTATGGGCTGCACATCGCGGCATCGAGCCAGATCGCGTTGCCCTCGCTCTTGCCGAACTTCGTGCCGTCGCTGTTGGTGATCAGGGGCGTTCCGATGGCGTGGACCGAGACGCCCTCGACGCGGTGGATGAGATCCGTGCCGCTCGTCAGGTTGCCCCACTGGTCGGACCCGCCGCTCTGCAGCACGCAGCCGTACTGGCGGTAGAGCTCGAGGAAGTCCATGCCCTGCAGGATCTGGTAGCTGAACTCGGTGTAGCTGATGCCGGCATCCGAGTTCAGCCGGGCAGCCACGGCATCCTTCTTGAGCATCGTGCCCACGCGGTAGTGCTTGCCGATCTCGCGCAGGAAGTCGATGGCGCTCATCGGCGCCGTCCAGTCGAGGTTGTTGACGAGGCGCGCGGCGTTGTCGCCCTCGAAGCTCAGGAAGCGCTCGACCTGGGATCGGAGGTAGCCGACCCACTCCGCGACCGTGTCCTTCGTGTTGAGCGTGCGCTCTGCCGAGGGGCGGGGGTCGCCGATCAGACCGGTCGACCCGCCGACGAGGCCGAGCGGCTTGTGTCCCGCCAGCTGCAGACGGCGCAGCAGCAGCAGCTGCACGAGGTTGCCCAGGTGCAGGCTCGGCGCCGTCGGGTCGAAGCCGCAGTAGTACGTGATCGGGTCCCCGGACAGCAGGTCGCGCAGCGCGTCCTGGTCGGTGGACACGTGCACCAGGCCACGCCAGACGATCTCGTCCCACACGTTCGCGAAGGTGGGGTCGTTGGCGGGCGCCAGTGCTGTCACGGTGGCGCTCACGACGGGTTCAGACACGCGCTCCAGGCTATCAGCGCGCCGGAGGCCGCTCCCTCATGCGGGCGCATCCATCCGCGCCAGCTGCTCGGGCGTCAGTTCGAGCTGCATGGCATCGAGTGCGCTGTCGAGCTGGTGCATCCTGCTCCCGCCGAGGATCGGCCGGATCCCGTGGGCCACCAGCCACGCGAGCACCACCTGTCCGCGGGAGGCTCCGGTCTCGGCCGCGACCTCGTCCAGCACCGCGAGGCGCCCCGTCGTGCCCGGGTGATCGTACTCGGCGGCGATCTGCTTGTCGGGGTTGTCGTACGCGCCGGACAGCAGCGGCGTGTAGGCCCACACCTCGATCCCATGCACGGCGGCGTAGTCGCGCTGTTCGTTGTCGTAGAGACCGAAGCGGTGGGACACACCCGGCGGCAGGGTCTCGGGACGCACGCGGAGGTAGGTGCTGTTCAGCTGGAACGCGTCGATGGGCACGGCGCCGATCTCGAAGGCGCGCGCCCGCGCCCGCTCGACACGCCAGGCGGGATGGTTCGATGCCCCGACGCGCCGCGCCGCGCCGGTCGCGGTGAGCTCGGCGAGCGCGTCGACGGTCTGCTCGATGGGGGTCGTCCGGTCTTCCATGTGGAGCCACAGCATGTCGACGGCGTCGACGCCCAGGCGGTCGAGGCTGCCGGAGAACGCCGACCGCACGGCACGCGTCGACAGTCCCGAGCGCTGCGCGGGGAACGAGCCCGGCCAGGAAGGCTCGGCGCCCAGCTTGGTCGAGAGACGGATGCGCTCGCGGATGCCGGGCCGGGCCGCGATCCAGCGGCCGAGGACACGCTCGGAGTCACCGCCGTGACCGGACTCGCTCAGCCAGAAGGCGTAGTTGTCGGCCGTGTCGATCCAGACTCCGCCGCGCTCGACGAAGCGGTCGAGCAGCGCGAAGGAGGCATCGTCGTCGAGCAGCGTCCCGAACAGCATGGCGCCGAGGACCAGGGGCGAGGTGCGCGTGTGGGTCGTCATGGAACCACTGTGCAACCTGGAGTCCGCTCCAGGTCAAGCGCTATCCTCGCGACATGTCCACCTACACCCCTGCCGAGGCCTCCGACCTGTCCGGGTTCTCGCTCGACACGCTGCGCTACTACGAGCGGGAGGGCATCCTGCCGACCGTCGCCCGCACGCCCGGCGGACGGCGGGTCTATTCGGACTCCGACATCGGGATGCTGGGCTTTCTTCGCTGCCTGCGCGACACCGGCATGCCGATCGAGCGCCTCCGCCGTTACGGACAGCTGTGCACCGATGCGTCGAGCATGCCGCAGCGCCTCGAGCTGCTGGAGGAGCACGCCGTCGCCGTCCAGCGCGACATCGACGCTCTCCTCGCGCAGCGGGAGCGCCTGGCGGAGAAGATCGCCTGGTACCGCGGCGAGCTCAGCTGACGCCGCCCCACCAGACGAGGAACGCAGCGCCCAGCGCCGTCACCCAGCTGACGAGGCTGCCGATGAGGAAGTACTCGGCTCGAGTGCCGGCCTCTGTGTCGCGGGAGATCTCGGGAAAGCGCACGATGCCCTTCGCGGCGAGCACGGCGGCCAGCAGCGTGAAGGCGCCGGTCAGGGTCAGCGCGAAGACGAGCACGCGCTCGAGCGGCCCGATGAGGCGTCCGCCCTTGAGCGCCGGCGGTCCGTCTTCGGGAAGCTCGGCGTCGCGCAGCGCCGCGCGCACCACGATGTTGCCCGACTCCGTCAGGAACACGATGGCGCCGAGCACGAGGAACCCGAGGTCGAGGCTGACCACGCCCAGGGGCGAGCCGGCCGGCCACAACTGTCCCAGTGGCCCCTGGTCCGTGCGCACGCCGACGAGCGCGACCGAGAGCAGACTGGCCGCGGCGACGAGCACGACGGGCCACAGCCCGGCACGGCCGCCCCGTCGGTCCGGTGTGCCGAGCTGCCACAGGACCACGACGCCGACGGCGACGAACGACCACACCGCGGCATCTGCCCCGGCGGACCCGACGAGGAGCAGCACGGCGCCCAGTACGAACGCGGACGGCCATGCACGGCGTGGCACGTACTGCCGGATCAGGTCGGCGGCGCCCACAGCGAGCAGGACGATGCCCGCGCCGATCATCGGCCGCTCCCGTCGAGCGCGGTGAAGCCGGCGACGACGGCGGCAGCGCCGGCCGAGGCGAGCGCCTGCGACACGGCCGGCTGGGTGATCCCCTCGGCGGCGGCCAGCTCGCGCTGCGGACGCCCCAGGCAGCGGCCGTAGGTCAGGCGGCGCGTGCGATCGCTCATGGCGCCGACGAGTTCGTCGCGAGCGAGGAGGTAGGCGTTGGCGTACGCGATCCGTGCGTCCATGTCGGCATCCTCCCCCGGGGCTGCGACCACGCGCGTGCGCGCGCTCGGCACGGCGCGATCCTGCAGCCTGTGCACCTCGTCGATCGCGCCGCGGGCGGCCCACCATCCCGGGCCGTCCGAGATGCGCCCCGAGGCGGACTCGACCGGCTCCACGGGTCCGAGCCCCACCCCGAACCGCAGCTGCACACCCCCGGGCAGTGCCAGCTGCAGCAGCAGCAGGGAGCGCAGCGCAGCAGACAGTTCCGGGTAGACGGCCTGGAACTCGTCGCCGACCGTCGCCGTCAGCGCGACCGCGGCGACAGGGTGATCCCGCTGCACGCGAGCGACGGCGTCTTCGATCGCGCGCTGGGCCGCATCGCGGTCATCCAGACGGCGGGAGCCGACGATGTCGGCGATCACGACGGCCACGGTTCCTCTCATGCGATAAGTGTAGCTCTTATCTCATGGATTCATAAGTGGATCGGTTATCTGTTCCGCTTTCTGTACCGCGGCCGACTCACGGCGCGTCGAGAGCGCGCGTCGCCGCCTGGGCGCGCGCCACGAGCTCCGCGCGCTGTTCGCCGACGCGGACGGGCGCGGTGCCGCCGGCGCCCGTGCGACTGGCGACCGATCCCTCGATCGTGAGGACCTCGCGCACGGCGGGCACGAGGTGCGCCGACACGTCCGCGAGCAGCGCGTCGTCGGCATCTTCGAGCCCGATCCCCCGTCGCTCGCACGCCTGCACGAGCGCACCCGAGATCTCGTGGGCGTCGCGGAACGGCACGCCGCGCTTGACGAGCCACTCGGCCACGTCGGTGGCCAGGGAGAAGCCCTCGGGCGCCAGTGCCGCCATGCGGTCCAGATCGAAGCGGAGCGTGGCGACCATGCCGGCGAACGCCGGCAGGACGACCTCGAGGGTGGCGACGGAGTCGAACACCGGCTCCTTGTCCTCCTGCAGGTCGCGGTTGTACGCGAGCGGCAGCGCCTTGAGCGTGGCCAGCAGCCCCGACAGGTTGCCGATGAGGCGGCCGGCCTTGCCGCGCGCCAGCTCGGCGATGTCGGGGTTCTTCTTCTGCGGCATGATGCTCGACCCCGTCGAGTAGCCGTCGTCGAGGGTCACGAACCCGAACTCGCGGGTGTTCCAGATGATGATGTCCTCGGCGAAGCGCGAGATGTCGATGCCGATCATGGCCGTGATGAACGCGAACTCGGCCACGACGTCGCGCGCGGCGGTGCCGTCGAGCGAGTTCTCCGCCGGGCGATCCAGGCCGAGCTCGGCGGCGACCAGCTGCGGATCCAGGCCGAGCGTCGCGCCGGCGAGCGCCCCTCCGCCGTACGGCGACACGCGGGCGCGCGCCGACCAGTCGCGCAGGCGCTCGAGGTCGCGCACGAGCGGCCAGGCGTGCGCCTGCAGGTGGTGCGCGAGCAGGATCGGCTGCGCGTGCTGCAGGTGGGTGCGGCCGGGCATGATGGCCGTCGGGTGCGCTTCGGCCTGGGCGACGATCGCGTCGATGACACGCAGCAGGTCGCGGGCGACGACGCGGGCGTGGTCGAGCAGGTACATCCGGACGAGCGTGGCGATCTGGTCGTTGCGGCTGCGACCCGCCCGCAGCTTTCCGCCCAGCTCGGCGCCGACCTCGGCGATGAGCGCCGCCTCCAGCGCCCCGTGGACGTCCTCGTCGCTCGGCTGCGCGACCAGTGACCCGTCGCGGATGCCGCGGGCCAGCGCATCGAGTCCGGCGTGCATGCGCGCCTCCTCGTCCGCCGTGAGGTAGCCGGCGGCCGCGAGCGCCTTCGCGTGCGCGTGCGACCCGGCGAGGTCGTAGAGCGCGAGGACCCAGTCGAAGTGCGTCGACTTGCTCAGCGCGGCCAGTTCCGGGGACGGGCCGGAGGAGAAGCGTGCGCCCCAGAGGGCGCCTTCGTTCGTGCCGTCGCTCTTGGTGTCGCTCACCGGTCCAGCCTATCCGCGCCGATGGTGCCGGCATCCCCCCGGTCGGGCGCCGCGCGACGGCTGATCCCGGCGACGAGACGCTCGAGGGGTCCGCGACCCACCAGCAGCGCCCAGGCGGTGCACAGGACGACGGTGGTCAGCAGGAACGGCCAGAACGTCTCCCGTTCGCGGAAGCCGAAGAGGTCGCCGGTGTCGCCGAGGAGGACCGCCGCGGCGATCGCCCACGCGACGAGCTGGCCCACGTACGCGGTCAGCGGCATCGACCCGACGGCGCGCAGGGGCAGGACGAGCCAGGTCAGCGGTGTCCGGCACGCGAGCAGGCACACCGCGAGCGTCGCCAGGGCGAAGCCGCCCGAGCCGATCACCTCGAGCAGCCCGCTCGAGTGCGGGTAGGCCGTCCAGACCGCCGAGAACAGGGGGTCATCGGGCAGGCCGGGAGAGGATGCCGCGGCGTCCAGGCCGTACCCGATCAGCGCCGCGGCGGCGCCGCCGACCAGCAAGGTCACCTGCGTGCGCAACGCCCGCAGGTCGCTGCGACCGGCGGCCATCCCGGCGACGAGGAACGCGATCCACACGGTGACCGGATACTGCCAGCCGAGGATCAGCGCGAGGTCCTGACCGGACCGCTCCTCCCACAGGGGCAGGGCATTCAGGAAGGGCTGGACCCACGGCATCCCGAGCCCGAGCACTCCGGCGAGGATCCACAGCGCGCGGGCGCGCAACGTCACCAGCGGCACGGCCAGGAGGAACAGGATGGCGTAGGCGGGGAGGATGACGTACACCGGCACGCCCGTCGCGATGAGCGCGACCCCCATGAGCCACAGCAGCACGGCACGGACGGCCAGCCGTGCCCGTGCCGTGCTCGACGCCGGCCCCGTGACGGGGCGGGTTCGGCCGGTCACGAGCGCGATCGACACCCCCGCGAGCGTCGCGAACAGGATCGACGAGCGGCCGTTGGCGAGATCAATCCACGTCTCGGGCCGCCCCCCGTCGAAGGACTCGATGTCGAGCAGGTGCGCGGCGAGCATGCCGAGCACGGCCAGGCCGCGCGCCAGGTCGACGCCGTGCAGACGCGACGGGGCGTTCAGGCCCGGCATGCTCACTGCTGACGCAGCAGCCAGACCAGCAGCGCCTTCTGTGCGTGCAGCCGGTTCTCCGCCTCGTCCCAGACGACGCTCTGCGGCCCGTCGATGACCTCGGCGTCGACCTCGTAGCCACGGTCGGCGGGCAGGCAGTGGATGAAGATCGCGTCGTCCTTGGCGAGCGACATGAGCTCGCTGGTGACCTTGTACCCGCCGAGGTCGCGCAGACGCGAGAGCTTCTCCTCCTCCTTGCCCATCGACACCCAGGTGTCGGTCACGACGACGTCGGCGCCCGCAGCCGCCTCATTCGGATCCGTGTAGAGGGTGACCGATCCGCCGGTGGTCGCGGCGATCGCATCGGCATCGGCGATCACGTCCTCGCGCGGGGCGTACGCCTCGGGCGAGGCGACGCGCACGTGCATGCCCGCCGTCACGCACGCCAGCACGTACGAGTGCCCCATGTTGCAGCGCCCGTCGCCGAAGAACGCCAGGGTGAGGCCCTTGAGCTGCCCCTTGTGCTCACGGATCGTCAGCAGGTCGGCCAGCAGCTGACACGGGTGGAAGTCGTCGCTGAGGGCGTTGACCACCGGCACGGTCGTGCCGCGCGCCATCTCCTCCAGCCCCGCCTGCGCGTAGGTGCGCCACACGATCGCGGCGACCTGGCGCTCGAGCACGCGCGCCGTGTCGGACGGCGTCTCCTTGCCGCCCAGCTGACTGTTCGCGGTGGAGATGATCAGCGGCGATCCGCCGAGGTCGGCGATGCCCACGGCGAACGACACGCGGGTGCGAGTCGAGCTCTTGTCGAAGATCACCGCGACCGTCTGGGGACCCTCGAGCGGCTTGAGCTTCCAGCGGTCCTTCTTGAGCGCGATCGCGAGGTCGAGGATCTCGTCCTGCTCAGCGGTGGTCAGATCGTCGTCGCGCAGCAGATGGCGGGTCACTTCGGCTCCTCGGGGGTGGTGTCGTTCTCGGTGAGCAGGAGGGCGTCAGCGACCGTGCGCAGCGCCTTGCCGAACAGGTCGTGGAACTCGTCGATCTCGACATCGCCGATCGTCAGCGCCGGAGCCAGCCGGATCGTCGACTCGTTCGCCGCGTTGACGATGAGCCCGTGCTCCTGCGCGGCGGCGACCACGGCGCCGGCCACGGGATGCCGGAGCGCGACGCCGATCAGCAGCCCCTGCCCCCGGCATCCCTCGACGAGAGGCGAGCCGATCGCTTCGACGGCCGCGCGCACCTGCGCGCCGCGCACGACGGCGTTCTCGACGAGCCCGGCGCGCTCGATCTCGGCCAGCACCGCGGAGGAGACCGCCGTGGCCAGCGCGTTGCCGCCGAACGTCGAGCCGTGCGTGCCCGGGTAGAACAGTTCGCTGGCGGCGCCGAAGGTGATGAGGGCGCCGATGGGGAAGCCGCTGCCGATGCCCTTGGCCACGGTGATGGCGTCGGGAGTGATGCCGGCGTGCTGGAAGGCGAACCACGCGCCGGTGCGTCCCGCGCCGGTCTGGATCTCGTCGATGATCAGCAGCGCGCCGTGACGCGTCGTGAGCTCGCGGGCGGCCGCGAGGTACCCCTCGGGCAGGTCGACGACCCCGGCCTCGCCCTTGATGGGCTCGACGAACAGCGCGGCGACGCGGTCGTCGAGGGCGCTCTCGAGCGCCTCGATCGTGGAGTCGAGGGACTCGACGCCGGGCACCATGGGCGCGAACGGCTCCTGCATGCCGGGTTTGCCGGTGAGGGCCAGCGTGCCCATCGTGCGACCGTGGAACGCGTTCTTCAGCGCGAGGATGCGCGGGCGTCCCGCACTGCCGTCGCGGGCCGCGCCGTGCAGCCGCGCGAGCTTGAACGCGGCCTCGTTCGCCTCGGCGCCGGAGTTGCCGAAGTAGACGCGGCCCGACTCGCCCGTCCCCGCCAGCCGCTTGAGCCGCGCCGCCAGCTCGAGCTGCGGAGCGGTCGCGAAGTAGTTGGACACGTGCGCGAGCGTGGCCGCCTGCCGCGACACCGCCTCGACGAACACCGGGTGGCCGTGGCCGAGCGAGACGACCGCGATGCCGGCGAGGAAGTCGAGGTAGCGGCGGCCCTGGTCATCCCACAGGTGGGCGCCCTCGCCGCGCTCGAACAGGGCGTAGCGGTCCCCCGCGTTGAGGACGAGGTCGCGTGCCGCGTCGTCCTGCCAGCCCGTCGTCGACGTCGTCGACGTCGCCGCCTCGCTCACCGTGTCACTCACTGCGCCACTCACCGCGCCACCACTTCCGTTCCGATTCCCTGTTCCGTGAAGACCTCGACCAGCACCGAGTGGGGCTGGCGTCCGTCGATGATCGCCGCCGAGTCGACTCCGCCGTCGACGGCATCCAGACACGCCTGCATCTTCGGGATCATGCCCGATTCCAGCGTCGGCAGCATCGTGCGCAGTTCGCTCGCGGTCAGGTGCGAGACGAGCGAGTCGCGGCGCGGCCAGTCGGCGTAGAGCCCGGGCACGTCGGTGAGCACCACGAGCTTGGTCGCCTGCAGCGCGACGGCGAGCGCGGCCGCCGCGGCATCCGCGTTGACGTTGAGCGAGTGTCCCGGGCGATCCAGGTCCGGCGCGATCGACGAGACGACCGGGATGCGCCCGGCGGCCAGCTGATCGAGCACCGGCTGCGGGTCGACGCCGACGACGTCTCCGACGTGACCGAGGTCGTGTTCAGCGCCCTCGACGACGACGCCGCGGCGGCGGCCGCGGAACAGCCCCGCGTCCTCACCGGACAGTCCCGTCGCGAACGGTCCGTGCGCGTTGATGCGGCCGACCAGCTGCGGGTTGATCTGGCCGGTGAGCACCATGCGGACGACGTCGATCGCCTCGGTCGAGGTCACCCGGTAGCCGCCCTTGAACTCGCTGGGAATCGACAGCCGGTCGAGCATCTTCGAGATCTGGGGTCCGCCGCCGTGGACGACGACGGGCTTGACGCCCACGTACCGCAGGTAGGCGATGTCCTCGGCGAACGTCTCCTGCAGCTGCTCGGAGACCATGGCGTTGCCGCCGTACTTGATCACGATGATCTGGTCGCGGAAGCGCTTGAGCCACGGCAGCGATTCGATGAGGACGCCGGCCTTGAGCGCGGCCTCCTCGGGCGTGGTCTGCTGGATGTCGGTCATGACGCGTGCTTTCTCATGAGGAGTAGGCGCTGTTCTCGTGGACGTAGTCGTGCGTCAGATCGTTCGTGAGGATCGTCGCCGCCGCGTCCCCGACCTTCAGATCGATGAGGATGCCGGTGGCGCGGGGGGTCAGGTCGACCTCCTCGCGCGGACGGTCCGGAGCGCCCTGGCTGCACACGCGCACGCCGTTGAACCACACGTCCACGTCGTACGGATCGAACGCCGCGTCGGTGGTGCCGATCGCGGCGAGCACCCGCCCCCAGTTGGGGTCGTTGCCGAAGATCGCCGCCTTGAACAGGTTGTTGCGCGCCACCGAGCGGCCGACGATCACGGCATCGGCTTCGGAGGCCGCATGGACGACCTCGATCGTGATGTCGTGACCGGCGCCCTCGGCGTCGGCCTGCAGCTGCTCGGCGAGGTCCCGGCAGACCTCGGTGAGCGCCCGGGCGAACTCGTCGAGGTCGGGCCGCAGCCCGGCCGCGCCGCTGGCCAGAAGCGTCACCTGGTCGTTGGTGGACATGCAGCCGTCGGAGTCGAGCCGGTCGAAGGTCACGCGGGTCGCGCGCCGCAGCGCGGCGTCGGCCTCACCGGGCTCGAGTCGCGCGTCGGTCGTGAGGACCACGAGCATCGTCGCCAGTCCGGGCGCCAGCATCCCGGCGCCCTTGGCCATTCCGCCGATCGTCCAGCCGTGACGCGAAACGACGGCGCGCTTGGGCCGCGTGTCGGTGGTCATGATCGCCAGCGAGGCGTCGTCGCCGCCGTCGGGGCCGAGCTGCGCGATCGCGTCGGCGGTGCCCTGCAGGACCTTGGCGCGGAACGCCTCATCGCCGGTGCCGATGAGGCCCGTCGAGCAGACGAGGATGTCGCCGGCGCTCACGCCGAGCAGCGCGGCGGCCTTCTCGGCCGTCTGGTGAGTGGTCTGGAAGCCGAAGCTGCCGGTGAAGCAGTTCGCGCCGCCGGAGTTGAGGACGACGGCCTCGACGACGCCGTCGGCGATCGCCTGCTGCGACCACAGGATCGGGTTCGCCTTGGCGCGATTGCTCGTGAAGACGGCGGCGCCGGTCTTCCATGGGCCGCGGTTGACGACGACGGCGACGTCCTTGCCGCCGGTGGACTTCAGGCCCACGGCGACGCCCGCCGCCTCGAACCCCTGTGCTGCCGTGACGCTCACGGGGCGACTCCGTTCACGGTGAGGGCGCGGTCCTCGGGGAGACCGAGCGCGATGTTCATGGATTGGACGGCGGCACCGGCGGTGCCCTTGACGAGGTTGTCGACGGCCGTCACGACCACGACGCGGTTCGCCGCGCGGTCGATCGCGAGGCCGATCAGCGCCGTGTTGGCGCCGAGGACGTCGGCCGTGCGGGGGAAGCGGCCCTCGGGCAGCAGCTGCACGAACGTCTCGTCGCCGTAGGCGTCCTCCCATGCGGCGCGGATCTGCGCGTCGGTCACGCCCGGGGCGATCGGCGCCGTCGAGGTGGCGAGGATGCCGCGGGCCATGGGCACGAGCACGGGAGTGAACGAGATCCGGATGTCTTCGCCCAGATCGCCGTCGAGCGCCCCCGGCGAACCGGCGGCCCGGGCCGCGACGAGCGCCTGACGGATCTCGGGGATGTGCCGGTGCGTGCCGCCGACGGCGTACGGATTGGCGGTGCCCAGCAGCTCGGAGCCCAGCAGGTGCGGCTTCAGGCTCTTGCCGGCGCCGGACGGTCCCACGGCGAGGACGGTGACGATGTCGGAGGGATCGATCACGCCGGCGCTGACGCCGGGCGCGAGGCTCAGGCTCACGGTCGAGGCGTTGCAGCCGGGGGCGGCGATGCGGGTCGCACCGACGAGGAGCTCGCGCTGCGTGCCGCCGCCGACCGGCAGCTCGGGCACGCCGTACGCCCAGGGCTCGTGGAACGCGCCGCCGTAGAACTGCGCCCACGCCCGGTCGGACGTGAGTCGGTGATCGGCGCCCGCGTCGACGACGAGCGGCACGTCGCCGAGCGCGTCGGTGTACTGGCCGGACTGCCCGTGCGGCAGCGCGAGGAACACCACGTCGTGGCCGGCGAGGACCGCGGGCGTCGTGTCCTGCAGGGTCAGGTGCGCCAGAGACCGCAGGTGCGGCTGGTGGTCGATGAGGGGCTGCCCGGCATTGGAATGCGCCGTGACGGTGCGGATCTCGATGTCGGGATGCTGGGCGAGCAGCCGGAGGATCTCACCGCCGGCATAGCCGGAGGCGCCGGAGACGGCGACCGAATAGGTCATGGGTTCAACCTTATTGTCTGAGGAGCAGGGGCCGAGGACGGCGACACCGGCGGCTCGACCCGACGAGGCGGGGAGCACGCAGGGTCGCCTAGAGTCGGCGGCCGTCGGTGTTCAGACGAAGGTGGCGTCGGCGCGCGCGGAACACCGTGGGAACGGTGAGGATCACGGCCGAGGGCATGCGGCGACGATAGCGCCGCTCTCGCCACCGCCGCAAATCGTGGCGTTCTTGACACAAACCACTTTGCGCTGCAAACTGCTTTGCATGCATCGCAACGAAGACGACGTCGACCCGGCCGCCATGCTGGAGCTCATGCGCGAGCAGCGCCGGCGCACCCAGCGGTGGACGATGCGCAACTACGTGCTCATGCTCGTCATCTGGGCCGTCGCGTGGGCCGTCGGCTTCCTCGCCGTGTGGAGCGCCGAGACCACGGGCGGCAGTCCCTGGCCGCGCATCCCGCAGCCGGTGGCCTGGACCGTGTTCGGCGTCGTCATCCTCGGCGCGATCGTGTTCTCCATCGTCGCCGGCATCCGGTCGGGGGCCGGCGTGCGCGGGCCGTCGCGCCTGTCCGGGATGCTCTACGGCTGGTCCTGGTCGGTGTCGATGCTCGGTGCCTGGCTGCTGCTGACGGCCCTGCAGCGCGCCGGCCTGCCGCCCGAGGCCATGAGCCTGCTCTCCCCCGCGGTCTTCGTCCTCCTGGTGGGCGTGCTCTACCTCGCCGGCGGCGCCCTCTGGCGCTCCCCCGCCCAGTTCGCGCTCGGCATCGTCATGATCGCCACGGCCGTCGGCGCCACCTTCGCCGGGGCTCCGACGCACTATCTGATCTACGCGACGGTCGGCCCGATCGCGATGCTCGTCGTCGCAGTGCTCCTGGCGCGCGGCGTCATCTCCGCCGAGGAGACCGAGCGATGACCGACCTCGACCCGGTCATCCACGCGCCGGCGCGGCTGCGGATCATGACGACGCTCGACGAGACCCTCGCCGACGGCGATGAGCTCACCTTCCCCGCCCTGCAGAAGCTGCTCGGCATGACCGCCGGCAACCTCACGACGCACCTGGCCAAGCTCGACGCCGCCGGCTACGTCGCACTCACCAAGACGTTCTCGGGCCGGAAGCCGGTCACCTACGTCGCCCTCACCCCCTCGGGACGCGGCGCCTTCCGCGCCTACCGCACCCACCTCCTCGACCTTCTCGGAGGCACACGATGACCGCTCTGATCCACGCCCGGGACCTCACCAAGCGCTACGGCGACACGGTCGCGCTGCAGGACGTCTCGATCGACATCCACGCCGGCGAATGCGTCGGATTGCTCGGTCCGAACGGCGCGGGCAAGACGACGTTCCTGTCCCTCGTCGAAGGTCTCCGGATGCCGTCGGCCGGCGTCGTCCGCCTGTTCGGCGGCGACCCGCGCGACGCCGCATCGCGCACGCGCCTCGGCTCGACGCCGCAGGCGACCGCGCTGCCCGAGGCCCTCAAGGTGCGGGAGGTGCTGGAGTACGTCGCCGCGCACTACCCCGCCCCGACGCCGCGGGATCGGATCGTCGAGGAGTTCGGCCTGGACGCGCTGCTGGCCAAGCAGTGCGGCGCCCTCTCCGGCGGACAGCAGCGTCGCGTCGCCGTCGCTCTCGCGTTCGTCGGCGACCCGGCCCTCGTCCTGCTGGACGAGCCCACCACCGGCCTGGATGTCGATGCGCGCCGCGCGCTGTGGGACGCCGTCCGCGCCCGGCACGCCGCCGGCTGCGCCGTCGTCGTCACGAGCCACCACCTCGAGGAGATCGAGCAGCTCGCCCAGCGCGTCGTCGTGATCGACGGCGGCGTGGTCCGCGCCGACGGCAGCCTCGCGGCGATCGTGGCGAGCGTGGCCCGGCGCCGCGTCACCCTGACGGGCGTCGGACCGGACGAGATCCTCGCGCTGGACCCCACGGCATCCCTCACCGTCGCCGACGGCACGGTCACCGCCGTCGTCGGCGACTCGGACGCCCTCGTGCGCGCGCTCGTCACGCGCGGATGCGCGTTCTCGGACCTGTCGGTGCGCGGCGCCACCCTCGAGGAGGCCTTCCTCACCCTCGTCGCCCCGGGCGACTCCACGAAGGGAGCCGCGTGATGTCCACGTTCGCCCTGACCGCCGTCCACACGAAGTACAACCTGCTCGAGACGGTCCGCGTCCCGATCGCGATCATCGGCTCGATCGTGTTCCCGACGCTCGCATTCTGCCTGTTCGTCCTGCCGCAGCGCGCCGTGACCGAGAACGCCGAGTTCGCGACGGCGGCCGTCTCGTCGATGGTCGTGTTCGCGTTCATGTCCGCGGGACTGTTCTCGGTGGGCCTGGACCTGGCCGACCAGCGTTCCAAGCCGTGGGCGCCGTACCTGCGCACCCTGCCCGGCAGCACGGTCGCCCGCATCTCGGGGCTCATGCTGGCCACCCTCGTCATCGCGACGGTGGCGATGGTCCCGCTGCTGATCGTCGGCGGTCTGTTCACCCAGGCGCACCCGGCGCTCCCGAACCTGCTCGCCGCGATCGGGCTCGTCATCGCCACGGCGGTGCCGTCCCTGCTGATCGGCGTGCTCATCGGGACGACCGCGGGTCCCAAGGCCGCGATTGCGATCACGCAGGTCGCGATGTTCCTGCTCGCGTTCGGGGGCGGCCTGTTCCTTCCGCCGATGCTGTTCCCGGCGTGGCTGGACACCGCCTCGAGCTTCCTCCCCATCCGGCAGGCGCGCGAGATCGTCGTCGGCGCGGCGACGGGCACCGGCATCCCGCTGTGGGCCGTCCTGGGGATCCTCGCCTGGACCGTCGTCCTCGGCGTGCTCGCCGTGTGGCTGTTCCGCCGCGACGAGGGGCGCCGCTACCGCTGAGCCAGCAGCTCGAGCTCATCCGCCCGGGTCAGCCCCGCCTGGCGCGGCCGGTCGAGGCCCCGCGCACGTTCGTCGGCGAGGACGCGGGCCATCGTCTCGTCGAAGGGCCGGATGGCACCGCCCGCCGCCGTGAAGGCGGCCACGTCGCGGGTCGCGAAGCCGGGCATGTCGGCGGGCAGCCAGAGCGGCAGTGACCGCTCCCCCGCCCAGTAGGCGACGTCGTGAGCCACGAGCCACGCCGGGTCGGCGGCGACGACCGGCCCGGTGTGACCGGCGATGCTCCGCGCGGCGGCGAGCACCACGCCCAGCGGCGTGCTGGGCCCGATGGCGTTGGCGGTGCCGGACCACCCGCGGGCACCGGCATCCACGAGGAATGCGGCCAGATCGTCGACGTCGATGACCTGCGCACGGACGTCGGGCGCATCCGGCACCAGGACGGCGCCGTCGCCGGCCAGCGCGAACCGGGCGACCCAGTAGCCGAAGCGGTCGGTGGGATCGCCGGAGCCGACGACGAGCCCGGGCCGGACGATCGCGGCGCGGTCGCCGAGCGTGCGCACCGACCGCTCGGCGGCCGACTTGGCGCGGGAGTAGTCCTCCTCCTCCCCCGGCACGGCGGGCTCGGCCAGCGCGGCGGACTCATCCGCGCCGGCGACATCGTTCTGCGCGTACACCGAGACGCTCGACACGTAGCTCCAATGCGCGGCACGGGCCCCGAGGGCGGCGATCGCGGCGGCGACGTGCGCGGGGTTCGAGGACACGTCGACGACCTCGTCCCAGTCACGGGTGGCGACGGCGGCATAGGCGTCGGGAGCGGATCGGTCGGCCGCCACGAGCCTCGCCCCGTCGGGGACGGGCCGGCTCCCGCGGGCGAGGCAGGTGACGGCGGCGCCGCGCGCGAGCCACGCCTGCGCGACACGTCGGCTCAGCCAGCCGGTTCCGCCGAGGATCAGCACATGGGTCATGCGTCCATCCCAGCAGGCCGCAGCCGCGCGGGCCCGGTCGTCCGCTCACGGCGCAACGTCCGCACCGGATCCGAGCCCGCGGCGGGGGTCAGGTCGGGAAGGCTTTGATGCGCACGAGCAGGTCGGGCCCGGTGCGCTCGATCGTGCGCCCGCCGACGATGACCCCGGCGACGATCGCGCCGACGCCGACGACGACCGCGACCAGCAGCGAGATCCAGCCGAGCGTCTCGCGGTTCGACACCAGCGACAGCACCGCGAGCACGATCGCGGGCGTCGCGAGGACGAGGCAGGCGCCCCAGACGACGAACACCACCAGGCCGTTGAGGAACGTCTGACCCGGCACGGTCTTGAACGGGCTGTCACCCGGGCGCGCGACCGGGACGACCAGCAGGGCCGACGACACCGCCGTGACGCCGTAGCCGGCCAGCAGCAGCCCCAGCGCCACGCCGAGCACGGCGGGCAGGGTCCCCCACGCGCCGGCGATGCCCGCCGTCACGACTCCCACCAGCAGTGTCAGCGGGATGCCGATGCACGCCGCTGCGCAGAGGCGCCCGAGCCGGTCGTCCCGGCCCCGGATGCCGGTGGACAGGACGGACGCGAACGCGGTGCCGTCGTAGGACACGTCGGCGTAGCCGGCGATCGAGAGGACGAGGGCGCACATCACCGCCGAGGCGCTGAACAGCCACCCGTCGACCCCGCCGGCGAACGCGAACACGACCGGGAACAGCGGGATCACGAGCAGCTGGCGCAGATACCGCGGGTCGCGCAGCCACGCCGTGAGCGAGCGCGCCCACGTCGCCCCGACTCCCCCGGTCGGCATCCGGCCGAACAGGCCGAGCGCCCCCGGCCTCACGGCGCGGCTCGCCCGCTGCGGCGGCGAGGTGACCGATGCGTCGAGCGATCGCTGCCACAGCAGCCACAGGACGACCAGCGTCGCCGCGGCGATCGCGAGACGCGCGAGCGCCGTGAGCCACGCTCCCGCAGCCGCATCGCCGGGCACGGCCCAGGGCGCGCCGAGCGGCGTCCACGCCAGAATGTCGACGACCTGCGCGATGCGGACGCCGAGGTCGGCGGCCTGGTCGATGAGTGCGAACACGCCGGTGAGGAGGGGGCCCGCCAGGATGACGAGGGCGAGGACGACCGTGCCGACGACCTCACGCCCGCGGCGGTTGCCGCCGAGTCCCATCGCCAGCGACGACATCAGCTGCGTCGCGACGACGCACGTGAGCACGGCGATCGCGATGGCCGGCACGGCGACGACCGCCGCGGCCGGCCAGCGCAGCCAGAGGACGACCGTGGCGAGCGAGACGAGGGCGGTGACGATCCCCGGGATGCCGGTGATCCCGGTCGCCACGAGCGCCCGCATCACCTGCGGCCCGGAGAGGGGGAACGGCGCGAGACGCCCGGCATCCACCGTCGTCTCGAGTCCGGCGATCAGCAGCGGTCCGATCACCCAGCCCAGAAGCAGGAGCGATCCGCCGATGATCGCGACCGTGCGGGCGAGGTCCAGGCCCTGCGTCAGGCTCAGCGCGATGAGGCCGGCGATGGCCGCGCCGAGGACCCACAGCGCCCACAGGATGCCGAAGCAGAACCCGACCAGCTGCCAGGGACGGCGTGCGAGGGTGTTGCCGAGGATGCGGTAGCGGAGCCTCAGGACTGTCGCAACCACTGCGGCCCTTCGGAGGTGTGGCGTCCGCCGACGAGCTCGACGAAGCGGTCCTGCAGCGTCTGCGCGCCGCGCACGTCGTCGACGCTGCCGGCGGCCAGCACGCGTCCGGCGGCGATGATCGCGACGTGGTCGCACATGCGCTGGACGAGGTCCATGGAATGGCTCGAAACGATGACGGTGCCGCCGGAGCGGGTGTAGCTGCGCAAGACGTCCTCGATGTTGGCTGCCGAGACGGGGTCGACCGACTCGAACGGCTCGTCGAGGACGAGCAGGCGCGGGGCGTGGACGAGCGCGCAGGCGAGCGCGACCTTCTTGGTCATTCCCGCCGAGTAGTCCGCGACGATGGTGCCGGCCGCTTCGCGCAGATCCATGAGTTCGAGCAGGTCCGCCACGCGCGGGGCGATCTCGGGGCGCGGCAGCCCGAACATCATGGCCGTGTAGGTGATGAGCTGCTCGCCGGTGAGGCGGTCGAACAGGCGGACGCCGTCGGCGAGGTTGCCGATGATGCGCTTGGCCTCGACCGGCCGCTGCCACACATCGACGCCGTGCACCCAGGCGGCGCCGGCATCGGGGCGCAGCAGGCCCGTGGCCATCGACAGCGTCGTGGTCTTGCCGGCCCCGTTCGGGCCGACCAGACCGAAGAACGAGCCCTGCGGGACCGCCAGGTCGATGCCGGCGACGGCGATCTTCTCGCCGAACTGCTTGACCAGGCCCGTGATCTGCAGGGCGGCGCTGTCGGTGGGCTCGCTCATCGACCCGAGCCTACTGGGCGGACCGGTCCGCCGGCAGTGATCGCCGATCCAGGCGCGCCGCATCACGCCGGTACATCGCGGCGTGGGCGGCGAAGTCGGCGCGTCCGGTCTGCACCGCGCGCTCCTCGGTCCACGCCGCGAGCGCCCGCAGCCGGTCCGCCGCGCCGCGGCGCACCGCCGCCGGGTCGTACCGGAGGCCGTACGCGTCGATCAGCAGGGACAGGCGCTCGTCCCGCGTGCCGAACACCGCCGCGTCGAACCCTTCGGCATCCTCCGCATAGGGCACGAGACGATACGCGAGGTACGCGAGATCCCAGATCCGCGGTCCGGGGGCCGCGAAGTCGCAGTCGATGACACCGGTGACCCGGCCCTCCTGGACGAGCAGGTTGTAGGGCGCGAAGTCGCCGTGGCAGACGACCTCGGCCGGCGGCGGGGGCGCGCCGCGCCAGACGCGATCGCGCGCGCCCGCGAGAGCCGCGGACGCGTCGTGCAGGCGCCGCAGGAGCCGTGCGCACTGACCGAGCACGTCGCGGCTCCACAGGATCTGCGGCGGCTGCTCGACCAGCAGCTCCCCCGGAAGGTGGGTGAGGACCTCGCGGCCGGCGTCGTCGAGGCCGAGGGCGCGCGGCGTCTCGGTCAGCCCCGCCGACGCGTACGCCGCCAGCAGCTCGTGCACGGCCGCCGTCCACGGACCGGTGGCACGTCGCACGGTGTCGCCCACCCGCACCACCGGAGTCGTGTTGCCTCCCGACAGCGCATGCTCGGCAGCGCCCTCCATGCCTACTCGCGCAGCGTCGCGTCGAAGCGCTCGGCGGCGACGGCGACGCCGGCGAGCTTCGCCTCGGTCGCCTCGGCCGCCGTCAGCGTCCGGTCGCCCGCGCGGAAGCGCAGCGCGAACGTGAGGCTCTTCGCCCCCTCCGGCACGCCCTGGCCGCGATAGTCGTCGACGAGGCGCAGCGACTCGAGCAGCTCCCCCGCGCCGTCGACGAGCGCGGCGCGCACCGCGGCCGCCGGGATCTCGGCGCCCACGACAAGCGAGACGTCCTGGGTCGCGACCGGGTACCCCGACAGGGACGCCGCGACCACACGCCGGTCCGCCAGCTCGAGCAGCAGATCGAGATCCAGCTCGGCGACCACGACGCGCCCCGACAGGTCCGCCGCGTCGGCCACCGCCGGCAGCAGCTCGCCGACGTAGCCGACCTCGGTCCCCGCCACCGACACCGTCCCCGCGCGACCCGGGTGCAGCGCCGCACGCCGCGCCTGCGAGACCTCGATCTCCAGGCCCGCGGCGGCCGCGATCACGCGCACCGCGTCCAGCCCGTCGGCGACATCGAACGTCGTGGCCGGCTGGCCCGGCTGCTTCGCGAGGCGGTTGCCGGTGAGCAGCACGGCCACGTGCCGCGGCTGCGGCGGGAGCGCGACGTCGAGCGCGGCGAGAGTGCCGGCATCGGGTCGCACGGCCGCCGGCGGCACGGTCTCGGTGCCGTAGCGCGCGCCCGGCTCGGGGAGGAAGACGCTGCCCGTCTCGAACAGGGCGAGATCGGTCAGCCCGCGCGCGACGTTGCGATGGGCGACCTGCAGCAGGCCCGGCACGAGGGAGCGGCGCAGGAACGGCGCCTGCCCGTCGAGCGGGTTCGCGAGCTTGATCGAGGGCAGGTGCTCACCCGTCGCCGAGCCGTGCAGGTCGTTCTGCTCCTCGGTCGTGAAGCCGAACGACGGCGTCTCGACGAACCCGGCGGCGGCGAGCGCGTTCGCGACGCGTCGGCGTCCCCGCTGCGCAGCGGTGAAGCCGCTCCCCGCCGGCGGGATCGGCAGCACCGAGGGGATGCGGTCGTAGCCCGTGATGCGGGCGACCTCCTCGGCGAGCGTCCACTTGTCGGTCAGGTCGGGCCGCCAGGACGGCGGGATCACCTGCCACCCCTCCCCGGATGCCGTGACCTCGCAGCCGATCGTCTCGAGGGCGCCGACCACCTCGGCGTCGGCGTAGTCGACGCCGATCAGGCCGGAGACGAACCCGCGCGGAAGGGGGATCTCGGCGAGGAAGACCTCGGCGAACAGCGCGCCGCCGGTCTCGACGTCGAGCGTCCCGCCGGCGTACTCGACCATCAGGTCGGCGACGCGGCGGGCCGCGACGAACGGGATGAGCGGGTCGACGCCGCGCTCGAAACGCTTGGACGCCTCGGACGGCAGCTTGTGCCGGCGGGCGGTGCGCGCGATCGACACCGGGTCGAAGATCGCGGCCTCGATCAGGACGTTGCGCGTCGCACCGCTCATCTCGGTCGTGCCGCCGCCCATGACGCCCGCGAGGCCGATGGGGCCCGACTCATCGGTGATGAGCAGATCCTCGCCCGAGAGCGTGCGCTCCTTGCCGTCGAGGGTCTGCAGCTTCTCGCCCGGCGTCGCACGGCGCACGGTGATGCCGCCGGTGAGCGTGTCGAGGTCGTATCCGTGGACGGGGTTGCCCAGCTCGAGCATCACGTAGTTGGTGATGTCGACGAGGATGCCGAGCGAGCGGATGCCGGCCAGGGTCAGTCGCGCCACCATCCACGGCGGCGTGGGCTTGGTGGGATCCACCTCGCGGACGATGCGCGCGACGAACTCGCTCGCGCCCACCCTGCCGCGGATCGGGGCCTCGTCTGCGACCGCGACTGCGAAGCCGCCCGTCGGCTGGGCGAGCTCGTCGAAGGAGCGCGCGCCGGGATCGCGGAAGGCGGCCCCGGTCGCGTGCGAGTACTCGCGCGCGACGCCGCGCAGCGACAGCGCGTAGCCGCGGTCGGGGGTGACGTTGATCTCGACGGCGACGTCGTCCAGGCCCAGCAGCGCGATCGCGTCCGTGCCGACCTCGGGGTCCAGCCCCAGCTCGACCAGGCGGAGGATGCCGGAGTGCTCCTCGCCCAGCCCCAGCTCCTTGGCCGAGGCGATCATGCCGTCCGACACGTGGCCGTAGGTCTTGCGGGCCGCGATGGGGAACGGTCCGGGCAGCACGGCGCCGGGCAGGGTCACGACGACCTTGTCGCCGGCGAAGAAGTTGCGGGCGCCGCACACGACGCCGCGGACGTGTCCGTTCGCCTCGCCCACGTCGACCTGGCACCAGCGGATCGTCTTGCCGTTGGACTGCGGTTCCTCGACGAACTCCACGACCTGTCCGACGACGATCGGACCGGTCAGCTCGAAGCCGTGGACGTCCTCCTCCTCGAACCCGACGGAGACCAGCGCCGCGAGGACATCGTCGGGTGCGGCTCCGGCCGGGACCTCGACGTACTCACGCAGCCAAGAGAGCGGGACGCGCATCAGACCACCATTCCGTACTGCTCGCTGAAGCGGACATCGCCCTCGGCCATGTCGCGCATGTCCTTCACGTCCGAGCGGAACATCAGCGTCCGCTCGATCCCCATGCCGAACGCGAAGCCCGAGTACTCCTCCGGGTCGATGCCGGCCGAGCGCAGCACGTTGGGGTTGATCATGCCGCAGCCGCCCCACTCGATCCAGCGCGCACCGCCCTTGAAGGTCGGGTGCCACAGGTCGAGCTCGGCGGAGGGCTCGGTGAAGGGGAAGAAGTTCGCGCGCAGGCGCGTCTTCGCCTCGGCGCCGAACAGCGCCCGGGCGACGTGGTCCAGGGTTCCGCGCAGGTGCGCCATCGTGATCCCCTTGTCGATCACGAGGCCCTCGAACTGGCTGAACACCGGCAAGTGGGTCGCGTCGAACTCGTCGGCGCGGTACACCCGCCCCGGCGAGACGACGTACACCGGCAGGTCGCGCGTGAGCATCGAGCGCATCTGCACCGGGCTCGTCTGCGTGCGCAGGACGAGGTGACGCTCGACGGGGTCGATGTAGAAGGTGTCCTGCATCGAGCGCGCCGGGTGGTCGACGTCGGTGTTGAGCGAATCGAAGTTGTACCACTCGTGCTCGAGCTCGGGTCCCTCGGCGACCTCCCACCCCATTCCGACGAAGATGTCGCCGATCTGCTCCTGCAGCAGGGTGAGCGGATGCCGGGCGCCCACGCGTGCGCGCTGCGGCAGCGCCGTGAGGTCGACGCGCTCGGCCTCGAGCTTGGCGGCGGTCTCCGCCTCGGCGAGCTCGGCCTCGCGCGCGGCCAGCGCCTGCGTCACCCGTCCCCGCGCCTGACCGACGAGCTTGCCGAACTCGGCCTTTCTGTCGTTCGGGACGTTCCGCAGCTGTGCGTTGAGCTGCGCCAGCGGCGACCCCTCCGCGGTGTGCGCGGACCGGGCGGTCTTCAGCTCGGCCGTGTCGGCGGCGGCGGCGATCGCCGCGAGAGCGTCGGCGACAGCGGCATCCACCGCTTCGGGCGTGATTACGGGAGAGTCGGACACGAGGTACGAGTCTACCGGCGCGCGCGGGCGCTCCCCGTGCGGGGACGCCGTTCGGTCCCCGCTCCTACGGCTTCGTCGTCGGGAACTTCGCGAATCCCCCGCCCTCGGCGCCGGTCGCCCCGTCGGCCCCGGCCTGGGTGGCGATCAGCTGCGTGTCGGTGAGCTCCCCCACCGGGTGGTGCAGCCCCATCACCATCGACGTCTTCGACGACCGTCGCATGCGCTTCTCCACGCGGCCGGCGATGAACGACAGCACGAGGCACAGCCCGATGTAGATGATCGCGACGACGATCATCGCGGGGATCACCGGGTTGTCCAGGTTGGCCTGTCCGCCCAGGTAGCGGGCGTAGTACAGCAGCTCGGGATAGGTGATGACGAAGCCGAGTGCGGTGTCCTTGAGCGTGACGACGAGCTGCGCGATGATCGCGGGCAGCATGGCGCGGATGGCCTGGGGCAGCAGCACGAGGCGCATCACACCGGCCTTGCGCAGGCCGATCGCGTAGCCGGCCTCGCTCTGCCCGCGCGGCAGCGACTGCACCCCCGCGCGGATCACCTCAGACAGGACCGAGCCGTTGTAGGCGATCAGCGCGATCACCACGGCCCAGTACGAGGGGACGCGGATGCCGAGGACGGGCATCGCGTAGAACAGCAGGATCATGAACACCAGCACGGGAACGGCGCGCAGGAACTCCACGATCGCGGTCACCGGCACGCGCACCCACGCGTGGTCCGACAGCCGGCCGATCGCGAGGATGAACCCGAGGACCAGCGCGCCGAGGGCGGCGACGAGGAACGCCGAGACGGTGTTCCACGTGTGCACCCCGATCTGCATCCACACGTTCGGGTAGGTGAACGCCTGCCACTTGCTGGCGGTGAACTGCCCGGTGTCGAACAGCCGCCACAGCAGGATCGCGAGGAGCCCGGCGACCACCACGACCGTGGCGAAGCCGAGGATCCGGTTGCGGAGCATCGCCCGCGGCCCGGGGACGTCGTACAGAACGGAGCTCATCGCGCCACCCTCCATCTGCGTTCGAACGCCTGTTGCAGCCAGCCGAGCAGCAGCACCATCACGACGAAGAAGACCATGACCCAGATGATGACCTCGAGGGCGTTCTCGCCGCGCTCGGAGAGGTTGGCGCGGATCGAGCCGAGGTTCAGCACGGCGAACCCCGAGGCCACCGTCGTGTTCTTCAGCAGCGCGATGATCACCGACATCAGGGGCGGGATCACCGAGCGGAACGCCTGCGGCAGGACGATCTGCGACATGACCTGGCCGAAGGTGAGGCCGAGGGCACGAGCTGCCTCGGCCTGTCCGACCGGGACCGTGTTGATCCCCGAGCGCAGCACCTCGGCGACGTAGGTGGCCGTGTACACCCCGAGCGCCATGATGCCCAGCAGCATGTTGTCCATGCGCTGCCCGGCCAGGATCGGCAGCGCGAACACGAAGCCGAAGAACACGAGCGTGAGCGGCGTGTTGCGGATGGTGTTGACGTAGAACGTGCCGACGGCGCGCGCGACCGGGATCGGCGAGACGCGCATCGCCCCGACCACGAACCCGAGCGCGAGGGCGAGCACACCGCCCCCGGCGAACAGCACGAGCGTGCCCACGAGCGCATCGCGCCAGAGGTCGAGGTTGTTCAGGATGGAACCCACGACGCCCCTCTCGGTTCTGTGGCTGGCGGCGAGGGGGAGTCCGCAGACTCCCCCTCGCCGTGGGACTCAGTAGCGGTCGACGGCCGGCTGCTCGACGACGGTGCCCGACGCGCCGAGGTTGGCGTCGAAGATCCGCTGCCAGGTCTCGGGGTCGTTCTCGAACAGGTCGTTGATGAAGCCGCGCAGCGCGTCGTCGCCCTTGGGCAGACCGACGCCGTAGCGCTCCACGCTGAAGGGCTCGCCGACGACCTTCACCTCGTCGGGGTACTGCGCGGCGTAGCCGATGAGGATCGCCTCGTCGGTGGTCACCGCGTCGACCTGGTCCTGTCGCAGACCCTCGACGCACAGCGAGTACGTGTCGAACTCACGGGTGTCGGCATCGTAGTTGTCGCGGATGTTCTGGATCGGCGTCGAGCCGGTCGCCGAGCATACCGTCACGTCTGCCGTCAGATCCGCGTCGCTCGCGATGGTGCTGTCGGTCCTGACCAGCAGTCCCTGCCCGGTGATGAAGTACGGGCCGGCGAAGTCGATCTGCTCCTTGCGGGAGTCCGTGATCGAGTACGTGCCGACGTAGTAGTCGATCTCGCCGTTGACGATGGCCTGCTCGCGGTTGGCCGAGGCGATCGCCTTGTACTCGATGTCCTCCTCGCCGAAACCGAGCTCCGCCGCGATCCAGCGGGCGATGTCGATGTCGAATCCGGTCCGATCGCCCGTGGCCGCGTCGAGGTAGCCGAGTCCCGGCTGGTCCTCCTTCACACCGATGATGACGCCGCCGCGGGCCTGCATGGCGTCGAACGTCGGGCTGCCTTCGAGGGTGACGTCTTCGGCGGGCGGCGGAGCGGCCGAGTCCGAGTCGCCGGCGCATCCGGTCAGGGCAAGCGCCGTCGCGGCCACCAGGCCGGCAATGGTCATCAGTCTCGTCTTACGCATTCGAGCTCCTCCTAGTGTGCGTTTCCTGCGGACAGCGCGGTGCAAGGGCGCTGCAGGTCTCAGTTGGTGATGAGCTTGGACAGGAAGTCCTTCGCTCGCGCGCTCTGCGGGTTGGTGAAGAACTCGTCCGGCGTCGCCTCCTCGACGATCTTGCCGTCGGCCATGAAGACGACGCGATCGGCGGCCTTCCGGGCGAATCCCATCTCGTGGGTGACGACGATCATCGTCATCCCGTCCTGTGCGAGGCCGACCATGACGTCCAGGACCTCGTTGATCATCTCGGGATCGAGCGCACTGGTCGGCTCGTCGAAGAGCATGACCTTCGGCTGCATCGCGAGGGCGCGGGCGATCGCGACGCGCTGCTGCTGCCCGCCGGAGAGCTGGGCGGGGAACTTGGATGCCTGCTGCCCCACCCCCACGCGGTCCAGGAGGGTCTTGGCGGCGGCCTCGGCCTCGGCCCGCTTGATGCCCTTCACCTTGATCGGGCCGAGCGTGACGTTGTCGAGGATCGTCAGGTGGGCGAACAGGTTGAACGACTGGAAGACCATCCCGACGTCGGCGCGCAGCGCAGCGAGGCCCTTGCCCTCTTTGGGGAGCTCCTTGCCGTCGATCGCGATCGTGCCGCTCGTGATGGTCTCGAGGCGGTTGATGGTGCGACACAGCGTCGACTTGCCCGAGCCGGACGGGCCGATGACGACGACGACCTCGCCGCGATGCACGGTGAGGTCGATGTCGGTGAGCGCCTGGAAATCGCCGTAGTGCTTCTGCACGTTCTCGATGACCACCAGCGGGTCGCCACGGCGCACGGAGATGTTCGACGTCTTCGGCGATGCGTCGTCTGCAGAGCTCGTCATGTCGTCACCCTAGCGCTGTGCGCCCCTCCTCGTGGAGGAAATCCACAGCACCTTTACCGATCTGTGACAGCCCCGAAACAGTCCCGCGCGCCGCAGATCAGGAAACCGCGCGCTGCGCGAAGGCGCTCTCGTACAGGCAGACGCTGGCCGCCGTCGCCAGATTGAGCGACTCGGCCGCGCCGTAGATCGGCAGGCGCAGCGCCAGGTCGGCCAGCGCCAGCCCGGCCTCGTCCAGGCCGCGTGCCTCGTTGCCGAACAGCCACGCGGTCGGCTCGGCGAGCGTCGCGCGGTGCGCGAGGAAGTCCTCCCCGCCCACATCGGCCGCGATGACCCGCAGTCCCGCGCTGTGGGCGCGCTCGACGGTGGCAGCCAGCTCGGCGCCGACGGCGATCGGGAGGTGGAACAGGGAGCCCGTGGTCGCGCGCACCACCTTGGGGTTGTACGGGTCGACGGTCCGGCCGCTGAGGATCACGGCATCGGCCCCCGCCGCATCGGCGGCGCGGATGATCGTCCCGAGATTGCCCGGATCGCGCACCTCCTCGCAGATCACCACGAGCCGCGGCCCGTCCGCGAAGACGTCGCGCATCGCGGTGGGCGACTGCCGTGCGACGGCGACGATGCCCTGCGGAGTGACGGTGTCGGCCATCGCGTCCAGCACCGCCTCGGTCGTGAACTCGACCTCGATGCCGGCGTCGCGCGCCGCGTCGCGGACGTCCGCGTGCTTCTCCATCGCGGTCGGGGTGGCGAACAGGTCGACGAGGGTGTCGGGACGGTACGCCAGCGCTTCCCGGGCGGCCTGCGGGCCCTCGAGCAGGAACAGGCCCGTCTCCTGACGGGCGCTGCGCTTGGTGAGCTTCGCGACGGCACGCACGCGCGGGGAACGGGGGTTCTCGAGCACGGCACCAGTCTAGGCCCCCGCCTCGCGCTGGCCCGCGGCGACGCGCACGCGAACGGGGCGCCCTCCGCGTGGAGGACGCCCCGTCCGGGATGCCGCGGGTGTCAGGCCTTGGGCGCGTTGACGTCGGCCGGCAGGGCCTTCTTGGCGGTCTCGACGAGCGACGCGAAGACGGCGGGCTCGTTGACGGCCAGGTCGGCGAGCATGCGGCGGTCGACCTGCACGCCGGCGAGGCCGAGGCCCTGGATGAAGCGGTTGTAGGTCACGCCGTTCTGGCGGGCAGCGGCGTTGATGCGCTGGATCCACAGGCGGCGGAAGTCGCCCTTGCGCTTGCGCCGGTCACGGTACGCGTAGACGAGCGAGTGGGTGACCTGCTCCTTCGCCTTGCGGTACAGGCGCGAACGCTGGCCGCGGTAACCCGAGGCACGCTCGAGGATGACGCGGCGCTTCTTGTGGGCGTTGACAGCCCGCTTGACTCTAGCCATTTCTCTTACTTCCTAGTGTTCTTCAAAGACTCGGTGTGCGGCGGCGCTCAGATGCCGAGCAGCTTCTTGGCGACCTTCGCGTCGCCGGGGGCCAGGATCTTGTCGGCCGACAGACGGCGCGTGCGCTTGGTCGGCTTGCCCTCGAAGTTGTGGCGGAGGTTCGCCTGCTGCTTCTTGATCTTTCCGCTTCCGGTGACCTTGAAGCGCTTCTTGGCACCCGAGTGGGTCTTCTGCTTCGGCATTTCTCTTCCTTCGTTGTGCTTCCCGCCAGGCGGGAGTCTCGGTCCCGCGGGGCGGGAGTCTGGGGGCGCTCAGTCCGCCGAGTCGGCGGGCGCGTCGTCCGGGGAGGTCGAGCCGTGACGGGCGACCCGGGCGGCCTGCTTGTTGGCCGCGCGCGTCGCGTTCTGCTCGGTCTTGACCTCGGACTTGTTCTTGTGCGGCGCGATCACCATCACCATGTTGCGACCGTCGATCGTGGGGTTGGACTCCACGGTGCCGAACTCGGCCACATCCTCGGCGAACTTGCGGAGCAGGCGCACGCCCTGCTCGGGCTTCTGCTGCTCGCGACCGCGGAACAGGATCATCGCCTTGACCTTGTCGCCCGTCTTGAGGAAGCCCTCAGCGCGCTTGAGCTTGGTCGTGTAGTCGTGAGCCTCGATCTTCAGGCGGAAACGCACCTCTTTGAGGATCGTGTTCGCCTGGTTGCGGCGTGCTTCCTTGGCCTTCTGGGCGGCCTCGTACTTGAACTTCCCGTAGTCCATGATCTTGACAACGGGAGGCTTCGAGTTGGGAGCCACCTCGACGAGGTCCAGGTCGGCCTCCTGCGCCAGACGCAGGGCGACCTCGATACGGACGACGCCGACCTGCTCTCCGGCGGGACCGACGAGGCGAACCTCGGGGACGCGGATGCGGTCGTTGGTGCGGGGATCGCTGATGTGCGGGACTCCTGTTCGTGCGGTGGACGGCCACCGGGGCACAGGGAAGTGCCTCGGGCGGAAGAGCCTCACGTCCACCCCGCACGATGCGCACGCATCGGCATTCAGTGTTCTGCACCCTGATTCCCCGCGAGGGGCTACCCCGTGGCCGGGGCGGAGTGCGCGACCCGGTAGCCTGGAGCGGCAAGCGCGGGTGGGATGTGATCCTCTTTCGAACCGGAGTAGAACACTCCGGCGCCCGCACAGTCTAGCAGAGAGCAGCACGTGGACACGATTCCGGATGCCGGTGACCAGCACGCCGACCAGGCCCGCGACGACCGGCATCAGCGCTGGGAGGAGCAGGAGCGGGCGGCTCAGGCCGCGACCCGCGACATCGCGGACGTCCCCGCCGTCGAGGTGATCACGACCGCCTCGGTCCACCTGATGAGCGCGGCGGCCGTCAAGGTCGGCCTGGCCGACGATCCCGCGACGCAGCAGGACCTCGACGAGGCGCGCAAGCTCATCAACGCCCTCGCCGGCCTCATCACCGCCGGCGCTCCGGAGATCAGCGACATGCACGCGCGCTCGCTGCGCGACGGACTGCGGTCGCTGCAGCTGGCGTTCCGCGAGGCCTCGACGATCCCCGACCCGATCGGAAAGGGCCCCGGCGAGAAGTACACCGGCCCGGTGACCTGACCTCGCCCTGCGGCGAGACCCTCGTGCCCGGGGGTGTCTCAGGATGCCGCGCGCAGGAGCTTGACCGTCAGGGAGTCGACCAGGACGGCGATGCGGTCGTCGGCGGCCCACCGCGCCGCGAGGCGCTGCAGGATCGCGTCGAGCTCGGCCTGCTCGAGCCCGTCGATGAGGTGCAGTCGGACGATCAGCTCGGGTCCGCGCAGCCGCGCCGTGGGATCCCCCGGCGCGACGGACAGATCGAGCACCCCGAGCTCTCCCCCGATGCTGGCCTGCAGTCCCGCGAACACCTCGGGCGACTCGTGCGCCGGCTCCCACGGCTGGCCCTGGCCGATCGCCCACACGGCCGGCCGGCGCAGCACGAACTCGGTCTCCGACGTCGGGTCGATGACGATCAGGTCGGTGTCGTCGTCGGCGGCGGCGAGGGCCGTGCGCGTGCCCTCCACCGGCACGGGCCGCGCCGCGGCATCCCACGTCGCGAGCGTCGCGACGGAGGTGAAGACCGGCAGCACGCGCCGGCCGTCGGGCGCTGCGACGGTCACGATCGACAGCTCCTGCGTCTTGTCGACCGTGAGCCCCGTCGGACCGACCCCCTCGTCGCCCTTCTCGGCGACCAGCGGGATCAGCAGGCGCGCCGAGCGGTACGCCTCGACGACATCGGCGGCACGGCCGGAGCCGTCGCGGAACGCGATCAGGGCCGCCCGCAGAGCGGGGTCGGCCGAGCCGTCGTCCGCCGCGTGCGGGTTGGACGAGAAGCTGCGCCCCGCCCAGGGCACTCCGGCGGAGTCCCCGTGGTTGCAGGCGGCATCGGCCTGGTCAGCGTCCGGCGACATCCAGCGCCTCGACGAGCGTGAACGCGCCCGCGTAGAGGGCCTTGCCCACGATCGCACCCTCGACCCCGAGCGGGACGAGTTCGCGCAGCGCGGCGATGTCGTCGAGGCTCGAGATGCCGCCCGAGGCGATGACGGGCTTGGGAGTGCGGGTGACGATCTCGCGCAGCAGCTCGATGTTCGGGCCGTTGAGCATTCCGTCCTTCGTCACGTCGGTCACCACGTAACGGCTGCAGCCGGCGTCCTCGAGGCGCGCCAGCACCTCCCAGAGGTCGCCCCCCTCGCGGGTCCAGCCGCGGGCGGCCAGCGTCGTGCCGCGCACGTCGAGCCCGACGGCGATCGCCTCGCCGAAGCGCGAGATGGCGTCGGCGGCCCATTCGGGGTTCTCGAGGGCGGCCGTGCCCAGGTTGATGCGCGCGGCGCCGGACTCCAGCGCGGCCTCGAGCGTCGCGTCGTCGCGGATGCCTCCGGACAGCTCGACCTGCACGCCGCGCAGCTGCTTGATGACCTTGCGCAGCAGGTGGGCGTTGCTGCCGCGGCCGAACGCCGCATCCAGGTCGACGAGGTGGATCCACTGCGCACCCTGGTCCGCCCAGGCGTGCGCCGCGTCGATCGGATCGCCGTAGCTGGTCTCGGTGCCGGCGGCACCCTGGGTCAGACGCACGGCCTTGCCGTCGGCGACGTCCACGGCCGGCAGGAGAATCAGTTCGGGAATGGAAGCGAAATCGTTCATGGCTCCAGCTGAGGTCTCTTGATGCGCGAGGGGCGCGCACGCACAAGCATCGAGGCTACTACGGGCGCGGCAGCGACTCGATCCAGTTCGCCAGCAGCCGGATGCCGGCGGCGCCGCTCTTCTCGGGATGGAACTGCGTCGCCGACAGGGGGCCGTTCTCGACCGCCGCGAGGAACGGCGTGCCGTAGTCGCACCAGGTGACGACCGGCTCGCGGAACGGCCGGATCACGTCGAGCGACCAGTGCTGGGCGCCGAAGGAGTGCACGAAGTAGAAGCGCTCGTCCTCGATGCCCCGGAACAGCGTGGAGCCCGCACCCGCACGCACCGTGTTCCAGCCCATGTGCGGCAGAACCGGGGCGTCCAGCGCCGTCACCGCGCCCGGCCACTCGCCGAGTCCGTCGGTGTCGACGCCGCGCTCGACGCCGTGTTCGAAGAGCACCTGCATGCCCACGCAGATCCCCAGGACGGGGAGTCCGCCGGCGAGGCGGCGGTCGATGATCTCGTCGCCGCGGCTCGCGCGCAGCGCATCCATGACGGCACGGAACGCGCCCACGCCCGGAACGACGAGCCCGGCGGCATCCTGGATCAGCCCGCGGTCCGCGGTGAGCCGCGCATCGGCGCCCGCCGCGATCAGCGCCTTCACCGCCGAGTGCACGTTGCCCGACCCGTAGTCGAGCACCGCCACCAGTGGGCGTCCGGTCACAGGGCGCCCTTCGTGCTGGGAATGCCCTGCACGAGGGGATCCGCGGACTTCGCCTGGCGGAACGCGCGCGCGAACGCCTTGTACTCGGCCTCGGCGATGTGGTGCGGGTCGCGCCCGCCGAGGACGGTCACGTGCACGGTGAGCGCAGCGTGGAAGGCGATCGCCTCGAACGTGTGCCGCACGAGCGAGCCGGTGAAGTGCCCGCCGATGAGGTGGTGCTCGAAGCCCACCGGCTCCCCCGAGTGCACGAGGTACGGCCGCCCGCTGATGTCGACGACCGCCTGCGCGAGCGCCTCGTCCAGCGGCACGAGGGCGTCGCCGTAGCGGGAGATCCCCGCCTTGTCGCCCAGCGCCTGGCGGATCGCCTGCCCGAGCACGATGGAGACGTCCTCGACCGTGTGATGCGCATCGATGTCGGTGTCCCCCGACGCGCGCACTGTCAGATCGGTGAGCGAGTGCTTCGCGAACGCCGTCAGCAGGTGGTCGAAGAACGGCACGGTCGTGTCGATGTGGCTGCGGCCGGTGCCGTCGAGGTCCAGTTCGAGCTCGACGGTGGATTCGCTGGTCGCACGGCGCAGCGAGGCCGTGCGGGACGCGGAGGTGCTCATGGCTCGAGTCTACCGACGCCGCGACCGGCGCCGACGCGTCTCACAGCGACGCGAGCGCCTCGAGGAACGCGGTCGACTCGGCCTCGGTCCCCGCCGTCACCCGGAGGCTGTGGGGGATGCCGACGTCGCGGATGAGGACACCGCGGTCGTACAGTCCCTGCCAGGTGGCGGCCGGGTCGTCCACCCCCGAGAAGAGCACGAAGTTCGTCCAGCTCTCGTAGGGTGTGTAGCCGAGCGCCGACAGCGTCGCAGAGATGCGATCGCGCTGTGCGACGATCTCGTCGACCATGCTCAGCATCGTCGGGGCGTGCCGCAGGGCTGCGGCGGCGGCCGCCTGCGTGAGCGCGCTCAGGTGATACGGCAGCCGGACCAGGCGCAGAGCGTCGATCACGGCCGGGTCGGCGGCCAGGTATCCCACCCGCGCCCCGGCGAAGGCGAATGCCTTGCTCATCGTGCGCGAGACGACGAGGCGTTCGCGGCCGGGCAGCAGGGTCAGGGCGGAGCGCTCCTCGCGGGGCGCGAACTCCTCGTATGCCTCATCGACGATCACGATGCCCCGGCTGGCCTCGTAGACGGCCTCGACCACATCGAGCCCGAGCGGGCTGCCGGTCGGGTTGTTCGGCGCGCACAGGAAGACGACGTCGGGCTGGGCCTCGGCCACCTGCGCCGCAGCATCGGCCGCGGACAGCGTGTAGTCCACACCGCGCGTGCCCGCGAGGTAGCGCGCCCCGGTCGCGCCGGTCAGCAGCGGGTACATCGAATAGGTGGGCGCGAACCCGAACGCTGTGCGGCCCGGACCGGCGAAGGCCAGCAGCAGGTGCTGGAGGACTTCGTTGGAGCCGTTGGCCGCCCAGATCTGCTCCCGCGTGAGGCCGTGCCCGAGGTATTCGGCGAAGCCCTCGCGCAGCGCGGTGAACTCGCGGTCCGGATACCGGTTGATCTCGCGCAGCGCCCGCGCAACGCCGTCGAGGATGTCGTCGGCGACCTCGGCAGGCACCGGGTGGGTGTTCTCGTTGACGTTGAGGGCGACCGGCAGCGGGGCCTGTGGGGCGCCGTAGGGCTTCAGGCCGCGCAGGTCGTCGCGGAGGGGCAGGTCGTCAAGGCGTGCGCTCACCTGTCCCATCGTAGGCGGCGCGCCCGATCACTCGCCCGTCGCGTACGCGGTGGGGATCGCGATCGTCTGTCCGGCGATCAATCCAGCCGACGGCAGCGCGTTCAGGCGGATGATCTCGCCGACGACGTCGCGGGGGTCGTGAGCGGGCGCGACATCCTGAGCGATCGACCACAGCGTGTCGCCCGGCAGCACCGTCACGGTGTCGAAGGTGCCGGCCGGCGCGCCCCTCTCACCCGAGGCGACGGCGCCGCCGCTGGAGAGGATGGCGAAGCTCAGCGCCACGACCGCCGGCAGCGCCGCGAGTGCCGCCACCACCCGACGACCGCGCGTCGTGAGTCGCAGCCGGGTCGTCGGCAGGGCGAGGGCGGGGACGCGGGCGATGTCGATGGTGGTCATGGCTCCTCCTCGAAGCTGTGAGGAGATTCGCATCCACCCCTCGGCCGGGAAGGGTGGGATGCGGATCTCTCTTCCGAAGCTATCTTCGAACTTGCTAGTGTGTCAAGTGCATCCGGATCGCAGATGGATCGAAGGCGACACGCGAGCGCTTGCCGGAGGACCTCCGCGAGACCGGATACGGTTTCGATGACAAGACCCCACCACGAACCTCCGACATTCGAAGGCGTGAGCGGAGAGAGGACGGGCCCCATGAGCGAGAAGCACCCGACGGCCGACAAGCCGCAGACGCGTCGGCGGAAGAGTCTCAGCGAGAAGCAGATGGCCATCCTGGAGGTCATCCAGCGCTCGATCGCGCAGCACGGGTACCCGCCGAGCATGCGCGAGATCGGCGACGCCGTCGGCCTCAAGTCGCTGTCGAGCGTGACGCACCAGCTCAACCAGCTGGAGCTGAGCGGATACCTCCGCCGCGATCAGGGCAAGACCCGCGCCCTCGAGGTCCTCATCGACCTGCCCGGTGCCGCCACGGAGAATCCCGCCGACACGGCGCCGGCGCTCGGCGACGCGGCGCTCGTGCCGCTCGTGGGGCGGATCGCCGCCGGCGTGCCGATCACCGCCGATCAGCAGGTCGAGGAGATCTTCCCGCTGCCCCGTCAGCTCGTCGGCAAGGGCGACCTGTTCATGCTGCGCGTCAACGGCGAGTCGATGATCGACGCCGCCATCTGCGACGGCGACTGGGTGGTCGTGCGCACCCAGTCCACGGCGGAGAACGGCGACATCGTCGCCGCCATGCTCGACGACGAGGCCACCGTCAAGACCTTCCGCCAACGCGACGGGCACACGTGGCTGCTGCCCCGCAACTCGGCCTTCGAGCCGATCCTCGGCGACGACGCCGTCGTGCTCGGCAAGGTCGTCGCCGTCCTCCGCGCCGTCTGAGTCGGGCGAAGAGGCCGGGCACCGGCGCGGCGGCCTCGGACGGCCCGGCATCCCGCTCGAGCAGATCGTCGAGCGGGATGCCGGCACGCCACGTCACCGGTCCGGTGACACGCCCTACACGCGGGACGCCACGGCATCCCGCACCCGCGTCGCAGCCGTCACGAGGTTGCGCAGTGAGGCGACGGTCTCGTCGTAGCCACGCGTCTTCAGTCCGCAGTCGGGGTTGACCCACACCTGGCGCAGCGGCAGCTCGGCGGCCGCGCGCTCGAGCAGTGCGGCGATCTCGTCGACGGACGGCACGCGCGGCGAGTGGATGTCGTAGACCCCCGGGCCGATGCCGTGAGCGAAGCCGGAGGCGGCGATGTCGCTGATGACCTCGCCGCGGCTGCGCGCGGCCTCGATCGAGGTGACGTCGGCGTCGAGCGCCGCGATCGCCTCGATCACGACGCCGAACTCCGAGTAGCACAGGTGCGTGTGCACCTGCGTGGCAGCCCGGGCGCCGGCCGTCGCCAGCCGGAAGGAGCCGACCGACCAGTCGAGATACGCCGGCTGGTCCGCCTTCTTGAGCGGGAGCAGTTCGCGCAGCGCGGGCTCATCGACCTGGATGATGCGGATGCCGGCGTCTTCGAGGTCGGTGATCTCATCCCGCAGTGCGAGCGCGACCTGGTCGGCTGTCTCGGCGAGGGGCTGGTCGTCCCGCACGAACGACCAGGCGAGGATCGTGACCGGTCCCGTCAGCATGCCCTTGAGCGGCCGTGCGGTGAGCGACTGCGCGTACGTGGACCAGGCGACCGTGATGGGCGCGGGCCGCGCCACGTCACCCCACAGGAGCGAGGGACGCGTGGCGCGCGAGCCGTAGGACTGCACCCAGCCGTGCTGCGTGACGGCGAAGCCGTCGAGGTTCTCGGCGAAGTACTGCACCATGTCGTTGCGCTCCGGCTCGCCGTGCACGAGGACGTCGAGGCCGAGATCCTCCTGCAGCGCGATGACGCGGGCGACCTCGTCGCGCAGGAAGGCGTCGTACTCGGCGGCCGTGATCTCGCCGCGGACGTGGCGCGCGCGCACCCGGCGGATGTCGCCGGTCTGCGGGAACGACCCGATGGTCGTCGTCGGCAGCGCCGGCAGATCGAACGCGGCCTCCTGGGCCGCCGCGCGGGCGGTGTCGTCCACGCGCTGCCGGTCGGCGGCGGCGAGTCCGGCGGCCCGGGCGCGGACGGCGCCGTCGCGGACGCCGGGGGCGGCGGCGCGGTCGGTCAGGGCGGCCGTGGCGGCGTCGAGCTCGGATGCGATGGCGGCGCGTCCCTGCTCCAGCCCGCGGGCGAGGGTGACGACCTGTGCGACCTTCTGGTCGGCGAAGGCGAGCCACGACGCCAGTCGCGGGTCGAGCGCGGTCTCGTCGGCGACATCGTGCGGCACGTGCTGGAGCGACGTGGACGTGCCCGCTGCGACGCCGGCGGCGCCGAGTCCGCGGAGCGCCTCGAGCCGGTCGGCCGCACCGGCCAGATCGCCGCGCCAGACGTTGCGTCCGTCGATCACCCCGCCGACGATCGTCTTGGCGGCCAGCCCGGGCGCCGCCGCCGGGACCGTCCCGCGATGCAGGTCGATCGCGAGCGCCTCGACCGGCGCGGCGCTGAGCGCCGTCCACGCCTCGGCCGACAGCGGTCCGTAGCCGGCGGCGACGAGGATCGCCGGGCGTGCGGCGGCGGAGCCGAGGACCTCGTACGCGCGCCCGGCAGCGGAGGCGAGCTCCGGCGCTGCGGCGTCGAGGCTCTCGCTCACCAGCGCGTGCTCGTCCAGCTGCACCCACTCGGCCCCCGCGGCGCGCAGCGCCGCGAGCAGCTCGACGTAGACGGGCAACAGGTCCTCGAGTCGGCTGAGCGGCGAGAATCCGTCGGGCGCCTCGTCGGTCGCCTTCGCGAGCGCGAGCAGCGTCACGGGGCCGACGACGACGGGACGCACGGTGAATCCGTCCGCGGCCGCCTCGGCGACCTGGCGCACGACCCGGTCGCTCGTGAGCGCGAACTCCGTCTCGGGGCCGATCTCGGGCACGAGGTAGTGGTAGTTCGTGTCGAACCACTTGGTCATCTCGAGCGGCGCGCGCTCGCCCTCGCCCCGGGCGGCCGTGAAGTATGCCGCGAGCGGAATCGATCCGTCCTCCGCGCGCAGATCGGCGAAGCGCGCGGGCAGCGCGCCGACGGTGAGCGCGGCGTCGAGCACCTGGTCGTAGTACGAGAAGGACTCGGGGATCGAGGAGTCGCCGCGGCCGAGCCCGAGCCCGGCGAGGCGCTCGCGGGTGGCGCGGCGCAGATCGGCGGTCGTCTGCTCAAGCTGCGCCTCGTCGATGACGCCCGACCAGTGCTGCTCGACGGCGCGCTTGAGCTCGCGGCGGCGCCCGATGCGGGGGTAGCCGAGGACGGTGCCGGCGGGGAACGAAACGGTCATGCGTGGGTCTCCTCTGTTGCGGTCAGGATGCCGGCCTCACGGAGGACGGTCAGGACGTTGTCGTGGTTGTTGAAGGCGTACAGGTGCACGCCGGGCGCTCCCCCGGCGACGACGGCGCGGGCCAGTGCCGCGGCGTGCGCGATCCCCACCTCTCGCTGGCCCTGCGTCGTCGGCTCGATGTCGAGTGCGACGGCGAGCTCGGAGGGCAGTGCCTCGCCGGACAGCTCGAGCACGCGGCGCAGCCGCGACGGCGACGTGATCGGCATGATGCCCGGCAGGATGGGGATCGTCACGCCCGCCGTCCGCGCACGCTGGACGAACGCGAGGTAGTCATCGGCGTGGAAGAACAGCTGTGTGATCGCGAAGGTCGCACCGGCGGCCTGCTTGGCCAGCAGAGCGTCGATGTCCTCGTGACGGTAGCGCGAGCGCGGATGGCCGTTGGGGAAGGCGGCCACCGCGATCTCGACGCGCTCGCGTCCGGCCACCCGCGCCGCACCGGGCACGCCGGGCACCGGCTGCTCCGTGTACGGCGCGCGCTCGGCCTGGACGCGGTCGATGAGCTGGACGAGCTGAGCGGCACTCTCGAGGTCGCCGAGGAACGCGTCGCCCTCGACGGCGCCGAGCGGCGGGTCGCCGCGCAGAGCGAGGAACTTGGTGATGCCGGCATCCAGGAACTCGCGGATGAGGGCGTTCGCGCCGGGATAGGTGTTCCCGACGCAGGTGAGGTGGGCCAGCGGAGGCACGTCCGTCGTGCGCAGGATGTGTGTCAGCACCTCGAGGGAGCGCCCGCCGGTCGACCCGCCTGCGCCGAAAGTCACCGAGATGAAGCGGGGCGCCACCTCGGCGAGGCGGTCGATCGTCTCATAGAGTGCCGGCAGGCCCCGAGGCGTGCGCGGCGGATAGATCTCGAACGAGATCGAAGGCGTGGCGGCGGACGTCTCGCTCGACATGCTCTCTCCGGGTCAGGTGCGGGTCAGGGGGCCAGGCGGCCGCGGACAGGCACCCATCACCGGGTGCGGTGTCATCGCGGGCGGGTGCCGGGCTCGGCTGTCGCTCCTGCCCGGGAGGCCCCGGGCCGCCCGGGTCAGCGGGCGTCGATGCCTTCACTCTAGATCCGACGCCGGCGCGGCCTCGTGCTGTGTGACGCGATATGTCATCCGGGTCCGATCCGGGAGCGCGTACCGTGGACGGCATGGTCGATGTGCTCCCGTACGGTTCCTGGCCCTCCCCCTTCGGCGCCGCCTGGGCGTCCGAGGCGTCCGCGCGCTTCGAGGGCGCCGCGTTCGTCGGCGATGAGATCTGGTGGGGCGAGTCGCTTCCCGGCGACGGCGGTCGCACCACCGTGCGCCGACGCTCCGCCGACGGCGCCGTCGAGGATCTGCTGCCGTCGCCCTGGAACGCGCGGTCCCGCGTGCACGAGTACGGCGGCGGATCGTGGACGGCGACTGCCGACGGCACCCTGTTCTTCGTCGAGAAGACCGACCAGCGCGTGTGGGCGCTCACGCCCGGAACGCCGCCCCGCGCGCTGACCCCCGAGGCCGCCGACACCCGCTTCGGCGGGCTGCGCTGGCAGGAGGGGACGCTCCTGGCGGTCCGCGAGCGCGACACCGGTGCTCCGGTCCCGCAGCGCCACATCGTCACGATCGCCGTCGACGGGAACGTGACCGAGCTGGTCGGCGGCAGCGACTTCGTCGCGCAGCCCGCGCTGGCCCCGGGCGGCGGAAAGCTCGCCTGGGTCGCCTGGGACCACCCCGACATGCCGTGGGATCGCACGCGCGTGCGCGTCGGTGCGATCGTCGACGGACGAGTGACCGAGCCGACCGACGTGACGACCGGCGCGACCGCTGCGCTGCAGCCGGAGTGGATCAGCGCGGACGGGCTCCTCGTCGCCGACGATCCGAGCGGCCGCTGGAACCTGTGGCGCATCGGCGCCGACGGCACGCGGACCGCGTTCGGGGCGGCCGACGCCGACACCGGCGGCGGACTGTGGGTCCTCGGGCTGCGCTGGTACGCCCCGCTGCGCGACGGCCGGGTCATCGCGGTCCGCACGCACGGATCCGACGACCTCGTGGTGCTGGACCGGGACGGCCGCGCCACGCTGGTCGACCTGCCGGCGACGGCGCGGCTGAACATCGAGGACAGCGACGGCGCGCGGGTGCTGGTCTCGGGCGTCGCCCCGGGCGCGACCGGCGTCTGGCTCGTGGATGCCGCCGGCGCGGTCGCTCCGGTCGCCGGCGGCGTGGCCGACCTCCCGGCCGACTGGCTCCCCGATGCCCGTCCGGTCACGTTCGACGGCCCGCACGGCCCGGTGCACGCGTTCGATTTCGCCCCGGTCCACCCGGACGTCCACGGCCCGGCGGGCGAGCGCCCGCCCTACGTCGTGCTCGTCCACGGCGGGCCGACCTCCCACGTCGGCGGCGTCGCCGACACGAAGACGGTGTTCTTCACAAGCCGCGGCATCGGCGTGCTCGACGTGAACTACGGCGGCTCCACCGGGTACGGCCGCGCCTACCGGGACCGGCTGCGCGGCCAGTGGGGCGTGGTGGATGTCGACGACGTCGCCGCCGCGGCATCCGGACTGGCCGCTGCCGGCTGCGCGGATCCCGCCCGGCTCGCGATCGAGGGCGGCTCGGCGGGCGGATGGACCGTGCTGGCGGCGCTCGTCGGCACAGACGTGTTCGCGGCCGGGATCTCGCGCTACGGCATCGGCGACGCCCGGACGCTCGCGACCGACACGCACGACTTCGAGGCGCGCTACCTCGATGGGCTCATCGGACCGCTGCCGGACGCCGAGTCCGTCTACCTGGAGCGCTCACCGCTCAGCCGCCCGGAGCGGTTCCGGGTGCCGGTGCTGCTGCTGCAGGGCGCCGACGATGCCGTCGTGCCGCCCTCGCAGGCCGAGGCCATCCGCGATGCGCTCGCCGAACGGGGGGTGCCGCACGCGTACGTGCTGTACGAGGGCGAGGGACACGGCTTCCGTCGCGCCGAGACGATCGTGCACGCCCTCGAGACCGAGCTCGCGTTCCTCGGCCAGGTCTTCGGGTTCGACACTCCCGGCGTGCCGCCCCTCGAGCTGGACTGACGGGGCCTCAGACGGCGTACGGCGCCAGCTCGGCGGCCAGCCGCTCGGACACGTGGGCGTGGACGGCGGTGCCGCCGGCCTCGTGACTCGTGGCGATGATGTGCCCCGACTCGTGCACGGCGTTGACGAGGTCGCCCCGGTCGTACGGCACGAGCGCGCGCACTTCCACGGCCGGCAGCGGCAGCGCCGCCTCGATGGCCTCGCGCAGCTCGTCGATGCCCTCGCCGGTGCGCGAGGAGACGAAGTGCGCGTTCGGCTCGAGTCCGCGCAGCACGAGGCGCGTGTCCTCGTCGACGAGGTCGGCCTTGTTGAAGACGACGAGCTCGTGCGTCGAGCGCGCGCCCACGTCCCCCATGACGTCGCGGACGGTCGCCAGCTGCGCGGCGGGATCGGGGTGCGCACCGTCGACGACGTGCACGATGACGTCGGCGTCGCCGACCTCCTCGAGCGTCGAGCGGAAGGCCTCGACGAGCTGGTGGGGAAGGTTTCGCACGAACCCGACGGTGTCGGTCAGCGTGTACACGCGTCCGTCGGCCGCCTCGGCACGGCGGACGGTCGCATCCAGCGTCGCGAACAGCGCGTTCTCGACGAGCACGCCGGCGCTGGTGAGCCGGTTGAGCAGGCTCGACTTGCCCGCGTTGGTGTATCCGGCGATCGCGACCGACGGGATCGTGTGCCGCTTGCGCTCGGCGCGCTTGGCGTCGCGGGCGGGTCCGAAGTCGCGGATCTGCCGGCGCAGCTGCGCCATGCGGGTCCGGATGCGGCGGCGATCGAGTTCGATCTTGGTCTCACCGGGTCCGCGCGAGCCCATGCCGGCGCCGCCGGCGCCGACCTGCCCACCGGCCTGACGGCTCATCGACTCGCCCCACCCGCGCAGGCGCGGCAGGAGGTACTCGAGCTGGGCCAGCTCGACCTGCGCCTTACCCTCGCGGCTCTTGGCGTGCTGGCTGAAGATGTCGAGGATCACGGTGGTGCGGTCGATGACCTTGACCTTCACGACGTCCTCGAGCGCGCGGCGCTGGCTGGCGGCGAGCTCGGTGTCGGCGATGACGGTGTCCGCGCCGACGGCAGCGACCAGGTCCTTCAGCTCGACGGCCTTGCCTCGGCCGATGTAGGTCGCCGGGTCGGGGTGGGGACGCCGCTGCAGCACGGCGTCGAGCACGACGGCACCCGCGGTCTCGGCGAGCGCGGCGAGCTCGCGCAGCGAGTTCTCGGCGTCTTCGTGGGAGCCCTGCGGGTAGACGCCGACGAGGACGACGTTCTCCAGGCGCAGCTGGCGGTACTCGACCTCGGTGACGTCCTCGAGCTCGGTCGACAGCCCGGGCACGCGGCGCAGCGCGGCGCGCTCCTCGCGGTCCCACTGCTCGCCGTCGGTGTCGGCGTACGAGACGGTGTCCTCGTCCTGCAGCGCCTGCGCGGCGCCGAACACGCGCACACCCGATCGCGCCTCGGCGCGCGCCAGCACACGATCGACCGGATCCACCGGCGTCTCGTCCGTGCTGTGGGGGGTGGTGGTGTCTGTCATCTCATCCTTTCGGGGTGGCCGCGCGGCCACCCGTGAACTCTAGCCTCCCGCGCCGGGGGCCTCCTCCGCTACGCTCGTGCCCATGGGGAGCGAGCATTACTTCAGCGCGGCCCCGTCCAGTTCTGAGAACCTCCGCCGCATCCGCGTGACCCTCGCGGGCCGCGATGTCGAGGTGACGACAGCGGGCGGTGTGTTCAGCCCAGACCACGTCGACAGCGGAACGGCGGTGCTGCTGTCGAACTCGCCTCCCCCGCCACCGGGAGGCCATCTGCTCGACCTCGGGGCCGGGTGGGGACCGATCGCACTGTCCCTCGCGCTCGATGCTCCGCACGCGACCGTGTGGGCCGTCGATGTCAACGAGCGGGCCCTCGATCTCGTGCGTCGCAACGCCGAGGCGCTGGGGCTCGACAATGTCAACGCCGCACTGCCCGAGGATGTTCCCGCCGACGTCGTGTTCCGCACGATCCGCTCCAATCCGCCGATCCGGGTGGGGAAGAACGTGCTGCACGACATGCTCGAGCACTGGATCCCGCGTCTGGACGAGCGCAGCGACGCGTGGCTCGTCGTCCAGCGCAACCTCGGCTCGGACTCCCTGCAGCGCTGGCTGGACGCCACGTTCGATCGCGGCTACACCGTCAGCCGAGCAGCGACCGGTCGGGGCTTCCGCGTGATCAAGGTGCGCCGGCACGGCACGCCGGCGACCGGGGCCGTCCGCCTGCCCTGAGCGGGCGCGGCGCCGCGGGCCGCTCAGGCCAGTGCGACCTCGCCCGAGAACACGAGGGATGCCGGGCCGCTCAGCAGCACATGCTCGCCATCGTGCTGGGCGACCACGCGCACGCCCAGGCGTCCGCCGGGCACATCGACCGTCCACCGATCCGGTGCCGCCCGCCCCGCCCAGAAGCGGACGGCGAGCGCCGAGGCGGCCACCCCGGTCCCGCAGGACAGCGTCTCGCCGACGCCGCGCTCGAACACCCGCATCCGGATCGCGCCGACGCCTCCCTGGACGAGCGGGTCGGCGGGGACGACGAACTCGATGTTCGCGCCCGCCGGCGGCGCCGGATCGAGGTGGGGCTGGACCGTCAGGTCGAGCCCGTCGAGCTCGGCCGCGCTGGAGAGGGCGACCACGACGTGCGGATTGCCGACGTCGATCCCCTGGCCCGGCCGAGCGACATCGAGGCCGCGCGCGCGGACGAGGACGTCGGCGTCGCCGGCCTGCCACACACCGAGATCGACCTCGAAGCCGTTGTCGGCGCGCGTGAGGGTCTTCACGCCGGCGCGCGTCCCGATCCGCACCGTGTCCCCGGCATCCAGCGTGATGAGCCCGGCGTCGACGAGGTACTTCGCGTACACGCGGATGCCGTTGCCGCACATCTCGGCGGCCGACCCGTCGGCGTTGCGGTAGTCCATGAACCACTCGGCATCGGGGGTGTGCGCGCCCTCGGGGAGCGCCGCGGAGCGGACGACGCGGAGAATGCCGTCCGCACCGATTCCGAACCGGCGGTCGCACAGCGCCGCGACCTGGTCGTCGGTCAGCGCCAGCGCGCCGTCGACGTCGGGGATGATCACGAAGTCGTTGCCCGTGCCGTGGCCCTTCGTGAAGGGGATCGCCTGCGCCATCCCTTCAGTCTAGAGTCGGGCCTCGCGTGCCCGGTCAGCCGGGGCGGTCAGGTGACCGAGTCTGCCAGGACACCGGCCTCGGCCGTGGGCGGGATCCACCGCAGGCTCGGGTAGCGCTTGAACCACGACACCTGGCGGCGGGCATACCGACGGGTGAGCGCCTGCGTCTCGGCGATCGCCTCGGTCTCGGTGAGACGGCCGTCCAGCTGCGCGAGCGCCTGTGCGTAGCCGATCGCCCGGCGGGCGGTGACGCCGTCCTCGAGGCCGCGCGCCCTCAGCACATCCGCCTCGGCGACCAGGCCCCGCTCCCACATCCGCTCGACGCGGCGATCGAGGCGCTCGACCAGCTCTGATCGGTCGACGTGCACGCCCAGGAGCGTGGCGCGCTCGTGCCAGAGCGCGGGGGCTTCGGGCAGCGCGGCGCCGTGGGTGCGCTCGCCCTGCAGCACGACCTCGAGTGCGCGGACCAGGCGCCGCCCGTTGTGCGGGTCGATGCGCTGCGCGGTCGCGGGATCGAGCGCGCGCAGCCGCGCGAACAGCGCACCGGCGCCCTCGCGCTCGAGGTCGGCCTCGAGTCGCGCGCGCAGCGCGTCGTCGTGCGGGGGGAAGCGGAAGTCGAACACGATCGACGACACGTACAGCCCGGAACCGCCGACCACGACGGCATCCGCCCCGCGCGCGAAGACGTCCTCGATCGCCGCGCGCGCGCGACCCTGGTACCAGGCCACGGCGGCGTCGTCGGTGACCTCGAGGACGTCGAACAGATGATGCGGGATGCCGTGGCGTTCCGCGGCCGGCAGCTTCGCCGTGCCGATGTCCATGCCGCGATACAGCTGCATCGCATCGGCGTTGACGATCTCCGCGCCGCGACCGCGGGCGATCAGCGCCTCGGCGAGCCGGAGCGACAGGTCGGTCTTGCCGGTGCCGGTCGCCCCGACCACCGCCCACAGGCGCGGCGCGCTCACCGGGCCGGCGCCACTTCTCGGCATCCGCGCCGCCGATCGGCGGCGCGGATGCCGGGAACGGGCGCGCTCACTGCCGGTCGCGGAGCGTCGGCAGACCGAGAGACACGGCGCGCGGCGCGGTGCCGGCCGGGGCGGGCACGCCGCACGACTCGGCCTGCGAGCGATCCCACGCCTCTCCCGCGCGCGTGCGCCGGATCCGCAGCGGGGCGCCGTCGGCGCTGTCGGCGAGCAGATGGAAGGGCGCGGCGTGGGTCACGACGACCGACACGACGTCGCCGGGGCGCGGGATCGCGGAGTCCGCCGGCACCTCGAAGTGGACGAGCCGGTTGTCCTCGGCGCGTCCGGTGAGACGGTGGGTCGCGGCATCCTTCTTGCCCTCGCCGGTCGAGACGAGCACAGCCAGCTCGCGGCCGACCTGCTTCTGGTTCTCCTCGAGCGAGATCCGCTCCTGTAGGGCGACGAGGCGCTCGTACCGTTCCTGCACGACCGCCTTCGGGACCTGGTCGGGCATGGTGGCCGCCGGCGTGCCCTCGCGGATCGAGTACTGGAAGGTGAACGCCGACGCGAACCGGGCCTGCTCGACCACGCGCAGCGTGTCTTCGAAGTCCTCGTCGGTCTCGCCGGGGAACCCGACGATGATGTCGGTGGAGATCGCCGCGTGCGGCATGCGCTCGCGCACGCGGTCGAGGATGCCGAGGAAGCGCTCGCTGCGGTACGACCGCCGCATCGCCTTGAGGATCCGGTCGCTGCCCGACTGCAGCGGCATGTGCAGCTGCGGCATGACGGCGGCGGTCTCGGCCATCGCGTCGATGACGTCGTCGGTGAAGGCGGCGGGGTGCGGGCTCGTGAAGCGGATGCGCTCGAGCCCCTCGATCTCGCCGGCCGCGCGCAGGAGCTTGCCGAACGCCTGCCGATCGCCGAACTCGACGCCGTAGCTGTTGACGTTCTGGCCGAGCAGGGTCACCTCGACGGCGCCGTCATCGACGAGCAGCTTGATCTCGCTGAGGATGTCGCCGGGACGGCGGTCCTTCTCCTTGCCGCGCAGGCTCGGCACGATGCAGAAGGTGCAGGTGTTGTTGCAGCCGACGGAGATCGACACCCAGCCGCTGTGGATCGCATCGCGCTTGGTCGGCAGCGTCGACGGGAACACCTCGAGCGCCTCGAGGATCTCGAGCTCGGCGTCGCCGTTGTGTCGCGCGCGCTCGAGCAGGCTCGGCAGCGACCCCATGTTGTGCGTGCCGAAGACGACGTCGACCCACGGCGCCTTCTCGAGGACGGCGTCCTTGTCCATCTGCGCCAGGCAGCCGCCGACGGCGATCTGCATGCCCTCGTGCTTGTCCTTGCGGCTCTTCAGATGGCCGAGCGTGCCGTAGAGCTTGCCGGCGGCGTTGTCGCGCACGGCGCACGTGTTGATGACGACGACGTCGGCCTCGGTGCCGGCGTCGGCGCGCACGTAGCCTGCCGACTCGAGCGAGCCCGAGAGGCGCTCGGAGTCGTGGACGTTCATCTGGCAGCCGAACGTGCGCACCTCGTAGGTGCGCAGGCGACCCTCGGGGGTGAGCGCGGCAGAAGACGGCGCGATCAGCGTGGGTGCGGAGGACGGGGAGGTCATAGTGGGTCCATTCTACGAGCCGTCGCCCGGGACGGGCGGGGAGCACTCCCCCGCGCGGGGGAGGCGGCGGCCCGGCCGGTCACGTAGCGTCGATGTCAGGTTCGGAAGGGAAGAGGACATGACGACGACGCCGGCAGCCATCGCGACGGGAACTCCGCGACGAGTCCGCGGATCTGCGGCGCTGGCCGCCCTCGCCCTGCTGCTCGTGGGGTGCGCTCCCACCGAGCCCGCGCCGCCGGCATCCCCTCCGGCCGCGTCGGCCGTCGCGATCCCCGAGACCGCGGTCGGCGAGATGACGCAGTGGATCCTCGGGGAGATGAACGGGGAGTCGGAGTCCGCCGCTGCGGACTGGGCGGAGCGCCTGCACGCCGACTTCACCGCCGAGGTGAGCGCCGACGAGGTGGCCGCCCTCATCAACCGGCAGATCAGACCCGCCCGGCCGCTGACCCCCCTCGCGTACCGCGGGGACGAAGGACACGCGGTCACGACGATCGCCGGGGCGCTCGGCGACCCGTTCGACCTGGATCTCACCGTCGACGACGGCGGGCTGATCGTCGGCCTGTGGCTCGGGCCGGTGCAGCCCTCGCACACCCCGGCGGCGTCCATGGACGAGATCCGCGACCGTCTGGCCGCGCTGCCGGGCGCCGTCCGCGCGCTGATCACGCTCGACGGCGAGGTGCTGTACCAGCGCGCGCCCGACGCCGCCGCACCGATCGGCTCGATGTTCAAGCTCTACGTGCTCGCCGCCGTGGCCGACGCCGTCGCTGCGGGCACGGTGTCGTGGGACGACACGCTGACGGTGACCGCTGATGTGCGCAGCCTCCCGTCCGGCGAGCTCCAGGACGCCCCCGAGGGCACCGAGGTCACCGTCCGCGACGCGACGGAGAAGATGATCTCGATCAGCGACAACACGGCGACCGACATGCTCATCGCGCTCGTGGGGCGCGATGCCGTCGAAGCCGCCGTCGCGGCGCTCGGGCATCACGAACCCGGCACGATGCGGCCGTTCCTCACCACGCGCGAGGCCTTCGCGCTGCTGTGGGGCCGGCACGAGGACCTCCGCACGCGGTGGACGGACGGCGACGAGGCCGCGCGCCGGACCGTGCTGGCCGAGTTGGCCGCACGGCCCTTCGACATCGGCGTGGACGACGTCGACGACGCGCCGGGGTGGGCCGCGGGCATCGAGTGGTTCGCCACCGCGCACGACATCGCCGCGGCGCACGCCGGACTCAGCGTGCGGGCCGAGTCGATGCCGCAGATCGCGGAGATCCTCGCGGTGAATCCCGGCGTGGGCGTCGACGCCGCGCGCTGGCCGGTCGTCGCGTTCAAGGGGGGCTCGTCACCGGGAGCGGTGAGCGGGTCATGGCGCGCGGTCGACGCCGACGGGCGCGTGCTCATGATGACGCTGCTGCTGTCGGATGAGGATGCCGCAGCGGTCACCGATGCTCAGCCCGAGCTGTTCGGCCTCGCTGCCGACGTGTTCGCCGTGGCGGACTGACCCCGATCCGGCCGCGCCACCGAGGAAGGGCGCCCGGGGAGGAGATCCGCGGGCGAGATCCGCGGACGAGCATCCGAGGGGGAGAATCCGAGGGGCTCAGTCCGAATGCGTGTCGCCGGGCCGGGCCAGCCCCTCGTACGGCTCCGCCCTGCTGCGGAAGGTCTCACGGTCGGACTCGGAGATCGTCGTGATGCCGTAGGTCAGGGTCACTCCGGCGATCAGCCACCCGTTGGCCTTCGCCGTCTTATGCTCCGCGGGGTCGAGGCGCGCGTCGCCGACAGTCACGCTGAGCCATTCCGTGCCGAACGCGACGAAGTCGGCGAACCACATGGTCGTCGATCGGGTGATCTCCTCTGCCGGGTCGAGGGGGACCTGCGGGACGAACCCCGACGGAGCGACCGCTGAGGCGATCAGGTCGATGACCCGCTCCCAGCGCTCCGGCGCGATCGTGGCGTCGAAGCGCCACTCACCGGAGTTGAACGTCTCGAGCATGCTCGCGCCGCCGTACCCGTTCCCGGAGGACGGGTACCAGGCGCCCTCGCCGTGCAGAACCGGCGGGCCGAGGTCGAACTCGGCGGAGAGGGCGCGCGCGATGTCAGCGACGAGGCGCTCTTCTCGGGCGGGCGTCTCCTCAGTGCTCGGTCCGGCCAGAACGTCCTCGGCCGCCATTCCCGCATGCGCGGGGTAGTCGGCCCAGTCGACCGTGACCGTCGCGCCGGACGCGTCGCGGTAGGTGGTCTTCGGCGACACCGCGCACCCGACGAGGAGGACGCAGGCTGCGGCCGCGACGGCGAGAGCACGCATCGGGCGGGCGCGAACAGCGGAACGGATCACGACCTCAGCGTAGAAGCCGATGCGGGCACTCCGACGTTCTCACGGCGTACTCACCGCTCCCCCGTTCACTCGAACCGCACGCCCGACGGCCGGGCGGTCTCATCGAGCGCCTGCCGCGCGACGCTCAGCGCCGCCGCGCCGAAGCCGCGCCGTGCCAGTTGGCCCGTCAGCCGACGCAGCGCGGCGTCGCGGTCGAGCCCGCGCATCGCCGCCGCCTTCTGGCGTGCGAACGCGAGCGCGCGCTCGGCCTCGTCGTCGGGCAGTTCGGCGAGAGCCGCGTCGATCACCTCGCGAGGGATGCCCCGCTGCGACAGCGTCTGGGCGAGCGCCTGACGACCCTGCGCTTTGCGCGCGAGCCCCTTGTCGATGAGCTGCTCGGCGAGGGCGGCGTCATCGAGGTAGCCCTGCGCGGTGAAACGCGCGACGATCGCCGCGGCGGTCCCGGCGTCGATCTCGTGCTCCCGCAGAACGGTGTCGGCCTCGCGCAACGACAGCGACCGGGTGCGCAGGCGCTTGAGCAGAATCTGCTCCGCGCGTTGCTGCGCGTCGCGCGTCTGCTCGTCGAGGTCGTCCGTCGCGGTGTCGGCGAGCCAGGTGGCATGCCACGTCTCCGCCTCGTCGGCCGGGGCTCCGCCGAAGAGCGGGATCACGGGGGCGAGCGCGTCGCGCTCGCCCCCGTTGCGATCGTCGGCCATCACGCCGGGCGGCGCGCTGCCAGCTCGTCAGCGGCGGCGGCCTCGGTCTGCTTCGGGACGCCGATGCCCAGCTTGAGCTTGATCTTGGCCTCGATCTCCGCGGCGATGTCCTCGTTCTTGATGAGGAAGTTGCGCGCGTTCTCCTTGCCCTGACCGAGCTGCTCACCCTCGTAGGTGTACCAGGCACCGGACTTCTTGACGATGGCGTGCTCGACGCCGAAGTCGATCAGGCTGCCCTCGCGAGAGATGCCGACGCCGTACAGGATGTCGAACTCGGCCTGCTTGAACGGCGGCGCCATCTTGTTCTTGACGACCTTGACGCGTGTGCGGTTTCCGACTGCCTCGGTCCCGTCCTTCAGCGTCTCGATGCGGCGGATGTCGAGGCGCACCGACGCGTAGAACTTGAGCGCCTTGCCGCCGGCCGTGGTCTCGGGCGAGCCGAAGAACACTCCGATCTTCTCGCGCAGCTGGTTGATGAAGATCATCGTCGTGTTGGTCTGGTTCAGGCCACCGGTGAGCTTGCGCAGCGCCTGCGACATGAGGCGCGCCTGCAGGCCGACGTGGGAATCGCCCATCTCGCCCTTGATCTCGGCTTCGGGGACGAGGGCGGCGACGGAGTCGATGACGACGAGGTCGATCGCGCCGGAGCGGATCAGCATGTCCGCGATCTCGAGGGCCTGCTCCCCCGTGTCGGGCTGCGACACCAGCAGCTGATCGATGTCGACGCCGAGCTTCTGCGCGTAATCCGGGTCGAGTGCGTGCTCCGCGTCGATGAACGCGGCGATGCCGCCGGCTCGCTGCACGTTCGCGATGGCGTGCAGGGTGAGCGTGGTCTTTCCGGACGACTCCGGTCCGTAGATCTCGATGATGCGGCCGCGGGGCAGTCCGCCGATGCCGAGAGCGGCATCGAGGGCGATGGAGCTGGTCGGAATGACCTCGACCGGCGCACGCTCGTCGCTGCCCAGTCGCATGACCGAGCCCTTTCCGAACTGCCGGTCGATCTGGGCGAGGGCCGATTCGAGGGCCTTCTCGCGGTCAGCGGGTGATGGCATGGACGTGCTCCTTTTTGCTCGCGTTCCGTCGCCTGTAGGCTGTCGCGCCCCTCCCCGACGGATCGGATGCTGCGACAAGGCGTGGGTGTCATCTGACGCTGTTCACGTTACGAAGGACCTCCGACATCGAGTCGGCGAACCCGTGCAACCGGGGACAGCTTCTGTCCGGCACCGCTTGTGCAGGAGCCTACGCCGGTCATCGAACACATCTTCGATGACACGCCGCGAGTCGGCGCGCGGGTTTCGATGCGTCAGCGCTGCGGGTCGAGCAGGCCCACGCCGTGCCGGCGTGCGACGGGGACGTCCGTCTCGGCGCACAGCGCGAGCCAGACCTCCCGCGCCGGCACGCCGTCGCGCAGGGCCTCCGCCGCCGTCCGACTGCCCACGCCGCTCAGGGCGAGGTCCACGACGAGCGACGATCCCTGACCGCCGAACTCGTGCGCGACGGCACGATCGAACTCGCTCAGGCGCACGTCAGTGCAGCGAGAGCTCGGGTGCGACGATCTCGTCGTCGAGTCCCGCGAGGTCGTCGGGGACGACGTCGGCGAAGCCGTGCAGACCCTCGAGCACCGAGATGCGGTCGCCGACCTCGGTCATGATCTTCGAGATGGGGACATCGAGCGCCTCGGCCACGGCGGCCAGGATCTCGCTCGAGGCTTCCTTCTGACCGCGTTCGACCTCGCTGAGGTAGCCCAGCGCGACGCTCGCGCGACCCGCGACCTGACGGAGAGTACGGCCCTTCTGCAGCCGGAAGTCCCGCAGGACGTCTCCGATCTCTTGACGTACCAGGATCATCTCGGGCCCCCTCCTCTACCGTGATTCCGCGTTCCCCGGGGGGACTACAGTACAGCACCTTGCTGCCACCCTAGACCCCGAGTGCTGGAGAATGGGTGGGAATCACTCACAGTCAACGACTCGGGTCGTCATCGTATTCCGCGACACGGCGTCAGAGTGCATCCAGCGCGATCCGCACGGCGAGGGCGGCCGCCTCGGCGCGGATCGTCTCGCGGTCCCCCGCCAGGTGCAGCGACTCCACCCGCGAGCCGAGTGGCGTCGACACGGCGATGTGCACGGTGCCCACGGGCTGCCCGTCGGGTGAGAGCGGCCCCGCGATGCCCGTCGTGGCGACGCCGACATCGCTCGGGACGCCGTCCCGGCCGACCGCGCGGCGGATGCCCTCCGCCATCTGCCGCGCGACGCGGGGATGGACCGGTCCGTGCGCCTCGAGCAGGTTGGCGTCGACGCCGAGCAGGCTCTGCTTGACGTCGGTCGCGTACGCGACGATCGCGCCGCGCACGACCGTCGACGCTCCCGGCACCGAGATCACGGATGCCGCGACGAGGCCGCCGGTGAGCGACTCGGCCACGCCGATCGTCCACCCGAGCTCCTTCAGCCGGGCGACCAGGCGTTCCGGCTCGGTGCGGCGTCCCGTGGATACGAGTGTCGTCTCGACGTCGTCCGGCAGGTCGCGCGGAGGATGCCGGTGCATCACGGGCGCTTCCCCGACCGCCCGGCACGCGCTCCGCGCACCTCGGTGAGGATGTAGTCCACGCCGCTGGCGACGGTGAGCACGACGGCGATGGTCATGGCGACGGCGTTGACGACGTGGATCCCGTCGCCGACCAGCGTCCACAGCGGCAGCAGCGCGAGCGAGAGCGCGACCGCCTGGGCGACGGTCTTGAGCTTGCCCATCCAGGCGGCTGCCACGACGTGGCTGCTCGCCACCAGCAGGCGATGCACCGTGATGCCCACCTCGCGCACGAGCACGAGGATCGTGATCCACCAGGGCAGCTCGCCGATGATCGACAGGCAGACGAACGCGCACCCGGTCAGCGCCTTGTCGGCGATGGGATCGAGCAGTTTGCCGAGGTCGGTGACGATGTCGTGCCTGCGGGCGAGATAGCCGTCGATGCCGTCGGTCGCGATCGCGACGATGAACAGCACCGCCGCCCACCAGCGCAGCGGGCCGTCCGCGCCGCCGTCGGCCAGCAGCATCCACACGAAGACCGGTGCGCAGAGGATGCGCACGATCGTGATCGCGTTGGGCAGCTGCCGGGGAATGGACACGATCAGAGCCTATCGGGCCGGTCGCTAGCGGCCCGTGAGACCCCAGGCGTCCTCGGCGCCGTCCTCGCCCTCGACGACCTCGTAGCCGTCGTACTGGGCGTCCACGGCATCCGGCCCGTGGCCGTCGCCGCCGGGCGCCGCGGGCGGCTCCTCGCCGCGCAGCCGCGCCAGCACGGTCGGCAGCTGGTCGGGGGTGACGAGCACGTCGCGCGCCTTCGACCCCTCCGAGGGACCGACGATCTCGCGCGACTCGAGGAGGTCCATGAGGCGGCCGGCCTTGGCGAAGCCGACGCGCAGCTTGCGCTGCAGCATCGAGGTCGATCCGAACTGGGTCGAGATGATCTGCTCGGCCGCCGCCAGCAGCAGCTCCAGGTCGTCGCCGATGTCGGCGTCGATCTCCTTCTTCTCGACGACCGCGGCCACGTCGGGACGGTAGTCCGGGCGCGCCTGGTTCTTGACGTGCGTGACGACCTTCTCGATCTCGCTCTCGGCGACCCACGCGCCCTGCACGCGGATCGCCTTGGACGCGCCCATCGGCAGGAAGAGCCCGTCGCCCTGGCCGATGAGGCGGTCGGCGCCGGGCTGATCGAGGATGACGCGGGAGTCGGTCACGCTCGTGACGGCGAACGCGAGCCGCGAGGGGACGTTGGCCTTGATGAGACCCGTGACCACGTCGACGGAGGGCCGCTGGGTCGCCAGCACCAGGTGGATGCCGCTGGCGCGGGCCAGCTGCGTGATGCGCACGATCGAGTCCTCGACGTCGCGCGGGGCGACCATCATGAGGTCCGCGAGCTCATCGACGACCACGAGCAGGTAGGGGTAGGGCTTGAGCACGCGCTCGCTGCCGGCCGGGAGCTGGAGCTCGCCGGCGACGACGGCCTTGTTGAAGTCGTCGATGTGACGGAAGCCGAACGACGCGAGGTCGTCGTACCGCATGTCCATCTCCTTGACGACCCACTGCAGCGCCTCGGCGGCCTTCTTGGGGTTGGTGATGATGGGCGTGATCAGATGCGGCACGCCCGCGTAGCTGGTCAGCTCGACCCGCTTGGGGTCGATGAGGACCATCCGCACCTCGGACGGCTTGGCCCGCATCAGCAGGCTCGTGATCATCGAGTTGACGAAGCTCGACTTTCCCGAGCCCGTGGAGCCCGCCACGAGCAGGTGGGGCATCTTCGCGAGGTTCGCGACGACGTAGCCGCCGCCGACGTCCTTGCCGACGCCGATCGTCATCGGATGCACGGAGTTGGCGGCGTTGGCCGAGCGCAGGACATCGCCCAGGGTGACGATCTCGCGGTCGGTGTTGGGGATCTCGACGCCGATCGCGCTCTTGCCGGGGATCGGCGCGAGTATGCGGACCTCGTTCGATGCGACGGCGTAGGCGATGTTGTTCGTCAGCGCGGTGATGCGCTCGACCTTCACACCGTGGCCCAGTTCGATCTCGTACTGCGTGACCGTCGGCCCGCGCGAGAATCCCGTGACGCGGGCGCCGATGGAGAACTGCTCGAAGACGCCCGTGATGGCCCGGACGACCAGGTCGTTGGCCTCGGAGCGCGCCTTGTGCGGGGTGCCCGCGGCGAGCGCGTGGACGGACGGGAGTCGGTAATCCGCAGCGGGCGGCTGGCCCTCGCCGTCGCCGCCGAGTCCCGACAGCCCGGGCAGCAGCCCGTCGTCGACCTGCTCCTGCGCGTCCTCGCGGATGCCGGTGTCGGCAGCGCGCGCCGCCTTCTTCGCCCCGGCGACGACGGCAGGGTCGATGACCTCGGTCGGCGCGTCGGGCGACGGCATCGGGGTCGTCACGGCCTGTTCGAAGCCGCCGTCGGTGGCCGACTGCAGCAGCGCGGTCAGGTCGTCGGAGCCGAGCGCGCCGTCCGCGTCCTCCTCGCGGCCGGACTTGTTGCGACGCCACCAGGGCAGCGCGGCGTCCTTCTCCTCGTCCTTCGCGAAGGCGACGGATGCCGTGGCCTCGGCGGGCGCGGAACGCTCGCCGCCGAACATCCAGGCGTACAGGTCGCCGAGGCGGTGCCCGATGCGGTTGGGCGGCGTCTTCGTGATGATCAGGACGCTCAGCGCGGTCAGCAGCCCGAGCACGACGCAGGCGCCCACATCGGTGAGGAAGGTGAGCGGCTCGCCGACCATCCAGCCGAACAGGCCGCCGGCCTCGCTGAGGGCGGGCAGGCCGCTCTGCGGCTGGGGACGCCCGCCGATGACGTGGCAGAAACCGGCGACGGTGAGCACGAACAGACCGAAGCCGATCCCGATGCGACCGTTGTCGTGCACGGAGGCGGGGTGGCGGAAGAGCCAGCCGGCGAGGATGAGCAGCAGGACGGGCAGGATGAATGCCGTCCGCCCCACGAGCGCGCCGACCGTGTAGGCGCTGATGGTCGTGCCCGCCTCGGTGCCGATGAGGAACCATTCCACGACCGCGCCGGCGATCGCGAGCAGCACGAGCAGGAAAGGGAACCCGTCGCGGCGCTGATCCTTCTCGAGCGTCTCGGGCCCGAAGGTCCGGAAGATCCCGCCCGTCGCGTGCGCGAGGCCGAGCCATGCCCGCACGACGACGGGCGGCTTGTCGACCTCGTCGACGTAGCGCTTCGGCGCCGGCTCGGGCTTCTTGGCGCGCGAAGAGGAGCCCTTCGCGGACGCGCGGGCGTTCGTGGGCGTGCTCGTGGATCGTGCCATTGCTCCACGGTAGGTCGCGGATGCCGAAAAACCGCGGATTGACGCGGGCGGTCGCGGCATCGTCGCGTCAGCATCGGCTCTCAGGGCCGTCGATTCCGGACCCTAGGAGCCGAGCGGGTCTTCCGCTATCTTCGGGTACATGAACCCGGGTCCCCACCGATTGGTCGACTTCCAGCGGTGAAGACGGGTCCATTCCTACCCGAAAGGAACCAGCATGAACCGTCGAACCACCGCCTGGGCCGTAGCCCTGGCCGCCGTGCTCTGTCTGACCGCCTGCAGCGCCGACTCCACGGAGCCCCCTGCAGCGCCACCGGCCGCCAGCGCTCCGGCGCCCGCGCCGGAGCCCGAACCGGAGCCGGAAGAGCCGGCTGCCGCCGAGCAGTCCGTCGCCGAGGCGTGCGTGAGCCTGGCCGCGCCGATGCAGGAGGCGGCCGCGACCCTGTCGGCGCTGTCCACCGCCTCGTCGGACCCGCAGACCGCCGTCGACGCATGGACCGCCTTGGTCGACGCGTACACGTCCGCGGCCGCGTCGATCACCAACGCTGACGTGAAGTCCGCTGTCGCCGCCGTCGCCGAGCACACCGGGGCCGTGCGCGACATCCTCTCGAAGGTGTACGTCGACGGGGACACCGGTGCGGCCGCGGAGATCACCGCCATCACGCAGGACTGGCAGGCGTCGTTCACGGAACTGAACACGCTCTGCATGGGCTGATCTCGTCGCGCTGACGGACGAGGCGTCCCGCTGCGATGAGCGGGACGCCTCGTCGACGTCGGGATCGCGTCCGCGTGATCGGCCGCGCCGCGGGCGGCGTCAGGCCTCGATGACGAGGGGCACGATCATGGGGCGCCGGCGCAGGGACTGGTTCACCCAGCGGCCGATCGTACGTCGGACCACCTGCGACAGCGCGTGGCTGTCGCGGACGCCGGACTGAGCGGCCTCGGCGAGCGCGGCGGCGATCTTCGGCTTGACCGACTCGAAGACGCTGTCGTCCTCGGCGACGCCGCGGGCATGGATCTCGGGGCCGGAGATGATCCGTCCCGTCGCGGCATCCACCACGATGATGACCGAGATGAAGCCCTCCTCGCCGAGGATGCGCCGATCCTTGAGGTCGGCGTCGGTGATCTCGCCGACGGTCGAGCCGTCGACGTAGACGAAGCCGAGGTCGAGCTGACCGGCGATGCGGGCGACGCCGCCCTTCAGGTCGATGACGGTGCCGTTCTCGGCGATGATCGTGTTCTCCTGCGGGATGCCGGTGTCCTGGGCGAGCTTTGCATTGGCCATCAGGTGGCGGTACTCGCCGTGGACGGGCAGCACGTTGCGCGGCTTGAGGATGTTGTAGCAGTACAGCAGCTCGCCGGCGGCGGCGTGCCCGGAGACGTGGACCTTCGCGTTGCCCTTGTGTACGACATTCGCACCGAGCTTGGTGAGCCCGTCGATCACGCGGTACACCGCGTTCTCGTTGCCGGGGATGAGGCTCGAGGCCAGGATCACGGTGTCGCCGGCGCCCGGCTCGATCGCGTGGTCGAGGTTCGCCATGCGCGACAGCACGGCCATCGGCTCGCCCTGCGACCCGGTGGACATGTAGACGATGCGGTCGTCCGGGAGGTCCTTGGCCTTCTTGTAGTCGATGAGCACGCCGTCGGGCACGTTGAGGTACCCGAGGTCCTCCGCGATCGTCATGTTGCGCACCATGCTGCGCCCGAGGAACGCCACCCGGCGGCCGTGCGCGTGCGCGGCGTCGATCACCTGCTGCACACGGTGGATGTGACTCGAGAAGCTCGCGACGATGACCCGGCGCGGCGCCTTGGCGATGACCTGGTCGAGGACGGGGCCGATCGCCCGCTCGAGCGGCGTGAATCCGGGCACGTCGGCGTTGGTGGAGTCGACGAGGAACAGGTCAACGCCCTCCTCCCCCAGCCGCGCGAACGCGCGCAGGTCGGTGAGGCGGCCGTCCAGCGGAAGCTGGTCCATCTTGAAGTCGCCGGTGGCGAGGACCAGACCCGCGGGCGTGCGGATCGCGACGGCGAGCGCGTCGGGGATGGAGTGGTTGACCGCGATGAACTCCAGCTCGAACGGCCCGGCGTTCTCGCGCTGCCCCTCGGTGACCGTCAGTGTGTACGGCGCGATGCGGTGCTCTTTGAGCTTGGCCTCGACCAGGGCGAGGGTCAGTCCCGAGCCGAGGAGCGGGATGTCGCGCTTGAGCTTGAGCAGGTAGGGGACGGCGCCGATGTGGTCCTCGTGGCCGTGCGTGAGCACGACGCCGACGATGTCGTCGAGGCGGTCCTTGATGGGCTCGAAGTCCGGGAGGATGAGGTCGACGCCGGGCTGGTGCTCCTCGGGGAAGAGCACGCCGCAGTCGACGATCAGCAGCTTGCCGCCGTATTCGAAGACGGTCATGTTGCGGCCGATCTCGCCGAGACCCCCGAGCGGGGTCACGCGGAGAGTGCCGGATTCGAGCGGGGCGGGTTCGTGGATGTCGGTCATCAGCGGGTTGTCCCGTGCACTTTCGGAAGGGCGCCGCCGGCGGCGGCGTTGCGGTCAGGTCGGAAGTTCGAGAAGTCGGCGCCCTCGACGTCCGCGACGAGCGCGAGCTCGTCCTCGATGATCGCGGCCTCCCACTCCTCCGGACCGACGAGGGGCAGGCGCACTCGCGGGCTGGAGATGCGGCCGAGGCCGTGCAGGATGTACTTGGCCGCGACGGTGCCCGGCACGTGGGTCATCACGGCGCGCACGAGCGGCTCGAGTCGGCGATGCGCGGCGGTGGCGGCTGCCAGATCGCCGCGGTTCACGGCATCCACGATCACGCGATAGGGCGCGGCCGCGATGTTGGCCGTCACGCCGATCAGACCCGTCGCGCCGATCGACATGTGCGGCAGGGCGTTCGCGTCATCGCCGGAGAAGTACATGAGATCGGTCTGGTTCAGCACCCGGCTGACCTCGCTGAAGTCGCCCTTGGCGTCCTTGACGGCGAGGATGTTCGGGTGCTTGGCCAGGCGCAGGATCGTCTCGTAGTTGATCGGGACGCCGGTGCGGCCAGGGATGTCGTAGAGGATGACCGGGAGGTCGGTGGCGTCGGCGACGAGCCGGAAGTGCGTGAGGATGCCGGCCTGCGTGGGCTTGTTGTAGTACGGCGTGACGATCATGATGCCGTCGGCGCCGGCCTTCTCGCTGGCCCGGTAGAGCTCGATCGCGTGCGCGGTCTCGTTGGATCCGCCGCCGGTGATGATCTTGGCGCGGCCCGCGGAGACGGACTTGCCGACCTCGACGAGCTTGAGCTTCTCGGGGTCCGTCAGCGTGCTCGTCTCGCCCGTCGTGCCGGTGACGACGATGCCGTCCGCCCCGGCGGTGATGACATCGTCGATGTGCTTCTCGACGGCGGGCCAGTCGACTTCGCCGTCGGCCGTCATGGGCGTGACCAGCGCGACGAGGACCTGTCCGAAGGGGTTGCCCGTGTGCGTCATGAACCCCAGGCTATCGGTTCGACGTGCGCCCCGTTCCGCATCTGCCGGCGCGGTCGGCACCTCCCGGCGTCTTCGGCAGTCACCCGCGCACAGTCCCCGGCGCCCCGACTGTGCCGAAGCGACTGTTGAACGTCAGCCGGCCGGTCCGAACGAGTCCCGACCCACTCAGCAGTCACTCGCGCACAGTCCCTGGCGCCGAGACTGTGCCGAAGCGACTGCTCAACGGCGTCCGGACACCTCCCGACCCACTCAGCAGTCACCCGCGCACAGTCCCAGGCGCCCCGACTGTGCCGAAGCGACTGCTCAACGGCGTCCGGGAACCTCCCGACCCGTTCGACAGTCACCCGCGCACAGTCCCCGGCGCCGAGACCGTGCCGAAGCGACTGCTGAACGTCAGCAACCGGTCCGGACACCTCCCGACCCACTCAGCAGTCACCCGCGCACAGTCCCCGGCACCGACACTGTGCCGAAGCGACTGCTCAACGGCGTCCGGGAACCTCCCGACGCGTTCGACAGTCACCCGCGCACAGTCCCCGGCGCCGAGACCGTGCCGAAGCGACTGCTGAACGTCAGCAACCGGTCCGGGCACCTCCCGACCGGTTCGACAGTCGCCCGCGCACAGTCCCCGGCACCGACAACATGCCGAAACGACTGCTCAACGTCGGTCCGGACACCTCCCGACCCACTCAGCAGTCACCCGCGCACAGTCCCCGGCACCCAGACCGTGCCGAAGCGACTGCTGAACGTCAGCGACCGGTCCGGGCGAGACGGGCGGCCAGTGACGACGGGAGCACCCGCACCAGCCCGACGAGCAGCTTGTAGCGCGCCGACGGGATCGAGACCGCTCTGCCGCGCGCGGCGTCGCGCAGGCCGGCGCGCACGACGTCGGAGGCCTCGAGCCACATGAAGGAGGGCACACCCTCCTGCCCGGGCGGCAGCCCCATCCGCTCGTGAAAGTTCGTGTGCGTGAAGCCGGGGCACAGCGCCGTCACCGTCACGCCCCGCGGTGCGTACGTCGCGTTCGCCCAGCGGCTGAACGACACCACCCACGCCTTGACCGCGCCGTACGTGCCGCGCGGCATGAAGGCGGCGACGGATGCCACGTTAACGACGCGTCCGCTCCCCCGCTCGAGCATGGGTCCGAGCGCCGCGTGCACGAGACGCATCGTCGCGCGCACGTGCAGGTCGAGATGACGCTCCTCGTCGGCGACGGCGTTGCGCTCGAACCTCAGATCCAGGCCGAAGCCGGCGTTGTTGACGAGGACCTCGACCGGCGCGGCGGCCAGCCGCGCTTCGACGGCGGCGAGTCCCTCGCCGGCGGTGAGGTCGGCGGCGAGCACCTCGCAGGCCACGCCGTGGTCGCGCACGATCTCGGCCGCGAGCGCGTCCAGCGCCGCCGCATCGCGCGCGACGAGCACCAGATCGGCGCCCTTCGCCGCGAGCTGCCGTGCGAACTCGGACCCCAGTCCGGAGCTCGCTCCCGTGATCAGTGCCGTCTTCGCCATGCCGCCAGCCTACGCAGGCGGGTCAGCGCTGCAGCGTGACGAAGCGGTACCGGATGCCGGTGCGCGACGACCGCCAGTCGCTCTCGGCGACCGCGCTCCACCCCTCGCGCGACGGGGCGCGGGTGTCGCCTTCCACGGCGAGATCGAGCTCGGTCACCTCGAGCACATCGGCGCGGTCGATCGCCGCCCGGTACAGCTGGCCGCCGCCGATGACCCACACCGTCTCGGCATCGCCGGCGACGGCGAAGGCCTCGTCGAGCGAACCGGCGCGCTCGGCCCCGTCGGCCTCCCATCGGGCGTCGCGGGTGACCACGATGTTGCGCCGTCCCGGCAGCGGGCGGAATCGGTCGGGGAACGACTCCCACGTCCGGCGGCCCATCACGACGGGGGCGCCCATCGTCACGGCCTTGAAGTGGGCGAGGTCCTCGGGCACGTGCCAGGGCATGCCGCCCGCAGCGCCGATGACGCCGTCGCGGGCCTCGGCCCAGATCATGCCGATGCGGCTCATACGGCGACGGCGGCGCGGATCGCGGGGTGGTGCCGGTAGTCCTCGACGACGAAGTCCTCGTAGCGGTAATCCAGGATCGACTGCGGCGTGCGCGCGAACCGCAGCGTCGGGGGGGCGTAGGCCTCGCGGCTCAGCTGCTCGCGCACCTGCGCGATGTGGTTGTCGTAGACGTGGCAGTCACCGCCGGTCCAGACGAATTCGCCGGGCTCGAGTCCGGTCTGCTGCGCGATCATGAGCGTCAGCAGCGCGTACGAGGCGATGTTGAACGGTACGCCGAGGAACATGTCGGCGCTGCGCTGATAGAGCTGGCACGACAGCCGGCCCTCGGCGACATAGAACTGGAACAGCGCGTGGCAGGGCGCCAGCGCCATCTCGGGGATGTCGGCGGGGTTCCACGCCGACACGATGAGGCGACGCGAGTCGGGGTTCGCGCGAATCTGCTCGACGACCTGGGCGATCTGGTCGATCGACGCGCCGTCCGAGGCCGGCCAGGAGCGCCACTGCACCCCGTACACCGGTCCGAGCTCGCCCGCGTCGTCGGCCCACTCATCCCAGATCGACACGCCGTGCTCCTGCAGCCACCGCACATTCGACTCGCCGCGCAGGAACCACAGCAGCTCGTACGCGATCGACTTGAAGTGGACGCGCTTGGTGGTGATCAGCGGGAAGCCCCGGGCCAGGTCGAACCGGATCTGCCGGCCGAACACGCTCGTCGTTCCCGTGCCGGTGCGGTCGTCCTTGTGGACACCGTGCTCGAGCACGTCACGGAGCAGGTCTTCGTACGGCGTGGGCACGGGGGCTGCTGCGGCGGTCACGCCTGCCAGACTACCCGCGGTCGCCGACGCGCGGCCGTGTTACGACGACGTGAAATGATCGGTCGGCATCGCCGTGACGGGTTATCGTGAGGGTTTGTGAACATCATCGACGCGCTCATCGTGCTCGCCGCCCTGCTGGCGGTGACGATCGGCGTGGGCGTCTTCCTGCGCTGGCAGCAGCGCCGGCCCCGCCGATTCGATCCGACGGAGGTCGTCGATCCGCGCCGTCTGGGCGCGACGGCGCTGGGCGAGGCCGCGACCCTCCTGCAGTTCAGCACCGAGACGTGCAGTCGCTGCCCCGGCGTGCACCGAACCCTGACCGCGATCGCCGACGACGCCGAGGGCGTTCTGCACCTCGACGTGGATCTCACGCACCGCCCGGACATCGCCAAGCACTTCCATGTGCTGCAGACACCGACGACGCTCATCCTCGACCGTCACGGAGTCGTCCAGACGCGCTTCGGCGGCGCCCCCGGCCGGGAGGTCGTCGAGCTCGAGCTCGCCCGCGTCACCGCGGAGCAGGTCCATGCCTGAGCCGCGCGGGATCGACCCCCGCGGTCCGCGCTTCGCCGCCGGCGTCACCGCGCTGCTGCTGGCCGTGACCGTGGTGCTGGGCCTGACGGGCCTCTCATCCTCACAGGACGCGGCCTTCGGCTGGTTCGCCTATCAGCCGCTCGCCACCGTGGCTGGCAGCTGGGCCGTCACGGCGGTGCCGTTGCCGGTCCGGCTGGCCGACCCCGGCTTCCTGCTGCTGACCGCGATCACCCTGCTGTTCCTCTGGTCGGTGCTCTCGCCGCGCACGGCGCCGTGGGGCGTGCTCTACCGCAAGGTCGTGCAGCCGCGCCTCGCGCCGCCGGCCGAGCTCGAGGACCCGCGCGCGCCGCGATTCGCACAGGGTGTGGGACTGTTCGTGACCGGCATCGGTGTCGTCCTGCACCTGCTCGGCGTGCCGCTGGCCGTGCCCATCGCGGCAGGCATGGCGTTCATCGCCGCGTTCCTCAACGCGGCCTTCGGCCTCTGCCTCGGCTGCCAGCTCTACCTGCTGCTGCAGCGGGCCGGACTCGTCGGCCGCGCCGCCTGACCCCACCCGGGCGCCGCCCACCCACGCGCCGCCTGACCCCACGCTCGGTCCCGGCCGCGCCGCCTGACCCCCCGCGCGCCACCCACCCGCGCGCCACCCCAGCCCACCCTGGCGCCGCCCAGCCCGCGCCACCCCACCCCCTCCGCGCTCAGCCCCCGTTCCCTCCCCGCACGCGCACGTCTAGGCTCGACCCACGGGCGTCGCCCATTCGTGCCCGCGTCGAGGAGGATCGTCATGAGCGTCACCAGCGAAGCCAGCACCACGTGGAAGGGCAGCCTGTCGGAGGGTTCCGGCGAGGTCGCCCTCGAGAGCTCGAACCAGGGGCCCTACCCCGTCGATTGGAAAGCCCGCAGCGCGGGCTCCACGTCGGTCACGACCCCCGAGGAGCTTCTCGCCGCCGCGCACTCCGCGTGCTTCAGCATGGCGCTCTCGCACGCACTGACCGAGAACGGCACCCCTCCCGAGAACATCGAGACGACGGCATCCGTCACGTTCATCCCGGGCACCGGCATCGCCGGATCGCACCTGAACGTCAATGCGACCGTGCCCGGACTGTCGGCCGAGGACTTCGCGCGCATCGCGGCCGATGCCAAGTCCGGCTGCCCCGTCTCGCAGGCGCTCGCGGGCATCGAGGTCACGCTCGAGGCCACGCTTGCCTGAGGCCGGGCGCGCACAGTCCGGGAGCCCCGCATCCGACGGCGCGGGCCGCATCGTCATCGCAGGCGCGTCGGGACTCATCGGCCGCGCGCTGACGGCCGCGCTCGAAGCCGACGGCATCCGGGTCACTCGTCTGGTCCGGCACTCCCCCGAGGGCCCCGAGGAGGTCGCCTGGGCGCCAGGCGCCGAGCGGCTCGATCCGGCGGTCCTGGCGGGCGCGACGGCGGTCGTCTGCCTCAACGGCGCGAGCATCGGTCGATTCCCCTGGACCGCACGCTACCGGCACGAGTTGGTGTGGTCGCGGATCCTCCCGACGCAGACCATCGCCCGCGCGCTGCGTGAGCTGGGAGCGGACGCACCCACGTTCGTCAGCGCGTCGGCGGTGGGCTGGTACCCGTCGGTGCGCGGCCGCGCGATGACCGAGGACACGCGCCGCGGCGACACGTTCCTCGCAGACCTCTGCGGCGAGTGGGAGACCGCCGCGCGCACGGCCGGCGATCGCGTCGCGCTGCTGCGCACGGCACCCATCCTCCACCCCGACGGGGTGCTCAAGCCGCTGCTCCTGCTCACCCGGTTCGGCCTGTCCGGTCCCCTCGGCCGCGGCACGCAGGTGTGGCCGTGGATCACCCTCGACGACGAGGTCCGGGCGATCCGCCATGTCATCGACCAGCGTCTGGTCGGTCCCGTCAACCTCGTCGCCCCGCAGCGCGCCACCGCGAACGACATCGGCTTCGCCCTGGCGCTGCGCATGAACCGCCCCTACCTGCTGCGCGCGCCCGAGTGGGCGCTGCGGCTGATCCTGGGCCCGGACGCGACCGAGGCGCTGCTGACCGCCGACATGCACGTGGTGCCGCAGCGGCTGCTCGACACCGGGTTCGAGTTCCGCCACCCGACGGTCGAGGATGCCGTGGCCGCCACGGTGCCGGCGGGCTGAGCGCCCACACCGGCCCGAGAGTGTCGTCGTCCCGACCGGGGCATCCGGGTTCCGGCCCGAGTGCGGTTCCGACCCGAGCGCGTCAGCCGTCCTGACCGGGTTCCAGCCCGAGCGCGGTTCCGACCCGAGCGCGTCAGCCGTCCCGACCGGGGCATCCGGGTTCCAGCCCGAGCGCGGTTCGCGGCGGGCTCAGCCGCGCGACTCGGCCCGCTCGAGGCGGATCGCGGTGCGCACCGCCCGGCGCGCGCGGGGGCGGTCGCCGGCTCCGTCGTAGGCCAGCGCGAGCCGGAACCATGCCCGCCAATCGTCGGGGCGGGCCTCCACCTCGGCGCGGTACGCGGGGAACAGCTCGTCGGCCTGCTCGCGCACCGGGCGACCGCTCGGACGCACGTCGAGCTGATCTTCGGGCAGTCCGCCCTCAGCCTCGAGGCGGCGGCCGAGGGCCGAGGCGCGCAGCCCGAACGCCAGCTCGCGCCACAGCCCCCACAGTGCCACGGCCGGGAGCAGCAGCAGGACGGCTCCCATCACTGCTCCGACCGGCTCTCCGGAGACCAGCAGCAGCCACGCCCGGTGCCCGACCAGGGCGATGTAGATCACCAGCAGCACCGCCATGACGGCGACGCCGATGCGCGCGCTCATGCGCCGGTCACGCGTGCGACCTGCCCCGGTGCGGCGCCCTCGTCGGCGGGTGCCGGCGTCGACCGCTCCGCCGGGGGCCGGAGGCCGATGTCGATGAAGCTATCCAGACCCACCGTGACGCCCGTCGCGGCACGCGCGGCGGCGAGAGCGATGCGGATGCCGGGGGCGTACGCCGCGGCCGGTTCCACGGTGTCATGCACGATCGAGAGCGATTCGCCCGCACCGGACAGGATCGTCTCCTGCCGGGCGACGACGCCGGGGCGGCGCAGCGAGTGCACCGGGACGCTCGCCACCTGCTGGCCACGGGCGCGCTGATCGACGTGGGGAGACTCGACCGGACCGGCATCGGCACGCGCGGCGGCGATCAGTTCGGCGGTGCGGACGGCGGTGCCGCTGGGCGAGTCCACCTTCGTCTCCCGGTGGGCCTCTACGATCTCGATCGACGGGAAGAACGGGGCGGCCGCGGCCGCCAGCGCGGTGCCGAGGACCGAGCCGAGCGAGAAGTTGGGGATGAAGACCGCTCCGGTGCCCGCGGCATCCACGAGCGGACGCACGAGCGCAATGCGCTCAGCGGACCAGCCGGATGTGCCGACGAGCACGTTGATGCCCCGCTCGATCGCCGCACGGACCACGTCGATCGAGACCGCCGGCGTCGATGCGTCCACGACGAGATCGGCGCCGTCGAGCTCGCTCAGATCGCTCGCCGAGCCGAGGATCGCCAGGGTCTCGAAGCCGTCGGTCTCCTCGATGACCCGGGCGATGATGCTGCCGAGCTTTCCGGTGCCGCCGACCAGGGCGACTCGCGTCGTCGTCATGTCTCCAGCCTAGGCGGTGCGCCGCGGACGATTACTCTCGAAGGCATGGTGGAACTGCGTCCGACCCGCACCGATGACCCGGCCGCCCACGCGCTCCTGGCGGAGTACTTCTCCGTCCGTGCCGAGACCTTCCCCGGCGGCGCGTACAGCCCGGTGTTCCCAGATCCGGCCGTCTTCGAGCCGCCCGCCGGCGTGTTCCTCGTCGTGCACGGCGAGAGCGGTGTCGGCGTGGGATGCGGCGGCATCCGGCGCATCGCCGACGGACCGCACGGACCCCGCTACGAGGTCAAGCACCTGTACCTGCGTCCCGAGACCCGTGGACGGGGCTGGGGCCGGCTGCTCCTGGACGACCTGGAGCGCCGGGCCCGGGAGTGGGGCGCGGCCGAACTCGTCCTGGACACGCATCACACCCTCGAGGCGGCCGGCGGCCTCTACGCGCGCAGCGGCTTCGCGGCGATCGAGCCGTACAACGACAACCCCAACGCGACGGTGTGGTTACGTAAGGTTCTCAAGTAGCGGTAGCGGACCACGGGGCAGGCAGTTCCTCACCAGGCGCGACCGACGATGGACAACGGATCTGTCTGAACGGTCTGCCACTTTCCACGAGGGTCCGTCTCGACTTGGACATGCTTGTCAGCGTCGACGTACAACCAGCGCATCTCGGACTCAAGAACCGACCCCTCCACAGTGAGGTGGACCCAGACGTGTGCGCAACCAGGTCCACGCAGTTCCACCCGAAGCAAGTCGTACGACTCGAGTCTGGTGGCTTCAAATCGGGACCGAACCTGTCCGATGAAGGCGTTCCGCGACTTGGGCTTTACAAACTCGTGCATGAAGGGTGCCAAGCGCCCGTAGTTCTTGCTCTTCCAGGCATCGAGCATAGAGGCGGCCGCTCGGACGACAGGTTCACCCATCACCGCCTCGAGTCCATCGCGCTCAACCGACTTTGCGCGGGGCTTCCACTTTTCCATCTCCCGCTTCTGCCGACCGGTATCCGCGAGCTTGCGTAGCGATTCGCCCAGCGACGGCGTGGGCGGCTCGGGGACCTTCGCCTTGTCGAGCGCCTGCGCCCAATCGATGACGGCGAAAAGTCGGTTCCACGCCTTGGAAGCCACGACCAGGTTGTCGTAGTTGGTGAGATTGCCGTGGACGATGCCGTTACGGTACAACTCGAAGACCGGATCGGTGTTCGTCTTGTTGAAGCTCTTAGTGAACGACGCCTGGGTCGATGCAAGACCCTGGTGATGCGCGGTGACAGAACCCCAGGCGACGAGTTCTTCGCCGTCCCGTGTGTGGAGTCCTCGCCGGTTCTGGCCCACGTCGTTCACAAAACCGTCCATCACCGTCAGGAGGACCAAGACGACGGCGTAGTAGCGCCCCTCATGGTAATCGCGGTAGGCGGCATCAATAAGTTCAGCACGCGCACGCATCTCGCGCACGTTCTTGGTCCGCATCAGAACCCACTTCATCCGTTCTGCGTCCTGGTACTGGGCAATTAGCGCCGACTCGGCTTCATCCGGGTCCTCAGCGCGAAGGACCGCGACAAGCGGCTCCAACTTCAGATTGTCGTGGAACACCCAATGCCGTTCGCCGAGCACTTTGTAGAAGCGCTCGACCGTTCCCACGATGCGCTCGAACTCTGTCTTCAGCTTCTCGAATTCGCCACGCATGGACGGCTTGAGGACGAGGAGCAACTGCAACGCCGTCATCTCCTCGCGCATCTTCTTGAACTGCGGAATGTCATAGGCGGTCGGATAGCCAGACGTGGGCGGAGGGTTAGTCTCACCTCTGCTTGGCTGGGATGCTCGCGGCATCATTGCCTCCTCTCGCCGTGACGACGGCTGTCGTCGTCGGGCTGATACCTCGACGGCACGGCGTTCTCGACGGTCGCGCTCACCTTCATGATTGCATCGCCCTCCGACTCTGCCGATGCGCGGGAATGCGCAGTGCGTGTCAGATCCGAACGCGACGCGCTCGTACGGCAAGCGACTCACCGCGTAGACGCCGCGCCCCAAGCCACCAGTACTGTGACACGGCCCCGGTCTGTGACACGACCCCGAGGCATGTCACACAAAACGCGGGATGCCCGCGCGCGAAGCCACCAGTACTGTGACACCGCCCCGAGGCATGTCACACAACACGCGGGATGCCGACACGCGACGCCACCAGTACTGTGACACGGCCCCGATCTGTGACACGCCACCGAGGCGTGTCACACAACACGCGGGATGCCCGCGCGCGAAGCCACCAGTACTGTGACACCGCCCCAAGGCATGTCACACAACACGCGGGATGCCGACACGCGAAGCCACCAGTACTGTGACACCGCCCCAAGGCATGTCACACAAGACGCGGGATGTCGGCGCGCGAAGCCACCGGTACTGTGACACGGCTCTGCGAGTACGCGTGGCGGCGCGCCGCAGCGCGGCAGCGCCCCCGGCCGGGCGAGCGCGCGCCGCGCGCCGATCAGACCAGGGGAAGTTCGGGCAGACCGGTGCGCAGTTCCATGGGCAGGTGCGCGAGGTCGTTGTGCGAGACGAGCGTCCACGGGCGGCCCGCGCGCTGCGCAAGCACGGTGAGCCCGCAGTGGGCCTGCGTCATCGTGAGCCAGCGCCAGGCCGGTGCGTCGAGCACCTCGCGGACGAACCAGGCGATCACGAAGTTGTGCGTGATGAGCAACTCGTGCGCGCCGGGCTTGCGGACGAGGAACTCCGCGACGGCGTCGGACATCTGCGCCGACCCCGCCTCGATCTCGGCCGCGGTGATGCCGCCGAAGAACGCCTCGTAGACCGGCGGCGTCTCGGGCGTCATCCCCGTCGGAACGCAGTCGAACAGCAGCGCCGTGGGCTCAGGCGAGACCGACGGCAGCCGCCCCGCGACCGTTCGCGCCGTCTCGGCGGCGCGCTCGAGGGGCGAGTGCCAGACGTTGGTCAGCGGCACGCCGGACAGTCGATCGGCCAGCAGCTCCGCCTGGCGGCGCCCGCGCGGCGACAGCGGCCCGTCGAGAAGTCCGTGCTCGGCGTCGAGATGCTCTCCATGGCGCACGAGGTACAGATAGTGCGTCACAGGCGGCTCATTTCACAGGTCGTCTCGTCACCGGGTCGTCGGCCATGGCAGGCACTTCCACCCTACGTCAGCGCAACGACACGTCCTCCGGCAGCGTGTCATCCCCCGACTCCTCGAGGGCCGGGACCGGTCGCGCGATCAGGCTGCGGCGCGCGATCAGGCTGCGGCGCGCGCGATCTCGGCCAGGTGCGCGCGGCTGAGCCGCGCCCCCACTCCCTGCACGAGCTCATCGACGTGCTGCACGGCGTAGACGTTGACGATCGGCGCGGCGACGATCCGCTGAGACAGCAGCCAGGCGATCGCGACGGCGGCGGGCGGGATCGACAGCTCGGCGCCGACCTTGTCGAGGGCGCGCAGCGTCCGCGAGCCGCGGCGGTTCATGCTCGCCACGAGCTGGATCCCGCGGACGGACGGCCCGATCAGCGAGCGGTCGCGGTGCACACCGGCGAGGTAGCCGTGCTCGAGCGCGTGCGAGGGTGTGACGGCGATGCCCTGGGCACCCGCGACGAGGCGAAGGTCGCCGTCGAGCTCCTGCCGCCGCAGGACGTTGTACGGCACGTCGAGCACCGTCATCCTCGGATACCCGGCCGACGCGAGGATGCGCGACTCGACCAGCTGGGCGGCCGTCATGCCGAACGATCCGAGCGCGCGCACCTTGCCGGCGTCGATGAGCCATTCGGCGGTGGCGAGGATGTCTTCGAGCGACGTGGCCGCGTCGCCCGAGGCATCGAGGTAGAGCACGTCGATGCGATCGGTCTGCAGCCGCCGGAGCGAGGCCTCGACGGCGCGGATGAGGTTGACCGAGCCGAGCCCGGGATGATCCGGGCTCGTGCCGACACGCACACCCAGCACGATGTCGTCACGCACGTCGCGCGAGCGCATCCACTGGCCGATGATGTGCTCACTGCGCCCCGACGCGTACGCGTCGGAGGTGTTGAGCGCGTTGCCCCCGCGCTCGTGGTAGGCGTCGAGGATCGCGTGCGAGGCGGTGAGGTCGACGTGCCAGCCGAACTCGGCTCCGCCGAGGATCAGCGGGAACACCCCCAGGCCGGTCTCACCGAGCGTCGTACGCACGGCGTGTCCGACCGGAGCACCCTGCACGGGCAGCGGGCCGGAAGGGTGCGTCGCCGCCGCATGCGGCGCCGAGGATGCCGGCGCGGCCGCGGCATCCAGCACGGGATCAGCACGGTGACCGCGCATACGCACCCCCTCACACGAGCCTCTGGCGGAGAATGCGTGTCATCCACGCACCCCCCGATGCGTAGTACCGAGGGTAAGCCAGGTCACTGACACGATCGGCCATTGCGGCCACCAAGCCGTGAATATTCGGTAACACTTTCGTCACGAATGTCCCGCGGCCCCCGCGGTGGGCTCCGGGGTGTCCCCCGATCGGGGGACAAGACGGCGGCTGCCCGCCTCTCCGCAACGGGAGAGACGGGCAGTCGCGGGCGGTTCTGCGGAGCGGATCAGCCCTCGGCGGGCGCCTCGGGACCGGGGTTGGCCGCGTCGCGACCCTCCTGGTCCGCCGCCTCTTCGAGCACCGGCTCGAGCGACAGCTTGCCGCGGTCGTCGATCTTCGTGATGCGGACGAGCAGCTTCTGCCCGACGCCCAGCACGTCCTCGACGTTCTCGACGCGCTTGCCGCCGGCGAGCTTGCGGACCTCGCTGACATGCAGCAGGCCGTCCTTGCCCGGGAGGAGCGAGACGAACGCACCGAACGTCGCGATCTTGACGACCGTTCCGAGGAACTGCTCGCCGACCTCCGGGTTGGTGGGGTTGGCGATCGCGTTGACCTGGGCACGGGCGGCCTCGGCCGACGGACCGTCGACGGCGCCGATGTAGACGGTGCCGTCCTCCTCGATGGAGATCTGCGCGCCGGTCTCGTCCTGGATCGCGTTGATCGTCTTGCCCTTCGGGCCGATCAGCTCGCCGATCTTGTCGACCGGGATCTGCACGCTGATGACGCGCGGAGCGGTCGGAGCCATCTCGTCCGGACCGTCGATCGCGGCGTTGAGGACGTTCAGGATCGTGAGGCGCGCCTCCTTGGCCTGGGTCAGCGCGGCCGTGAGCACCGACGACGGGATGCCGTCGAGCTTCGTGTCGAGCTGGATCGCCGTGACGAACTCGCTCGTGCCGGCGACCTTGAAGTCCATGTCGCCGAGCGCGTCCTCCGCGCCGAGGATGTCGGTCAGCGCCGCGTAGCGGGTCTGGCCGTCGACCTGGTCGGAGACGAGGCCCATCGCGATGCCCGCGACGGGCGCGCGCAGCGGCACACCGGCGTTGAGCAGCGACAGGGTCGAGGCGCACACCGAGCCCATCGACGTCGAGCCGTTGGAGCCGAGTGCCTCGGAGACCTGACGGATCGCGTACGGGAACTCCTCGCGGCTGGGCAGCACCGGCACGAGCGCGCGCTCGGCGAGGAAGCCGTGCCCGATCTCGCGACGCTTCGGGCTGCCGACCCGGCCGGTCTCACCGGTCGAGTAGGGCGGGAAGTTGTAGTGGTGCATGTAGCGCTTGTGGGTGACAGGCGACAGCGAGTCGATCTGCTGCTCCATCTTGAGCATGTTCAGCGTGGTGACACCCAGGATCTGGGTCTCGCCGCGCTGGAAGATCGCCGAGCCGTGCACGCGCGGGATGACCTGCACCTCTGCGTCCAGCGGACGGATGTCGGCCAGGCCGCGGCCGTCCATGCGGACGCCCTCGGCGAGGATGCGACCGCGCACAATCGTCTTGGTGACCGACTTGTACGCGGCGGAGAACTCGGTCGCGGCGACGGCCGGGAGCTCGCCCGACTCGATCGCGGCGGTCAGCTCCGCCTTGACGGCATCCTTCAGCTCGTCGTCGGCGTTCTGACGCGCCGCCTTCTCGGCGATCTGGTAGATCGGGACGAGCTTGTCGTAGGCGCGGCCGGCGACGAAGTCGTAGGTCTGCTGGCTGTAGGGCAGGAAGACCGGGAACTCCTTGATCTCCTTGGCCGCGGTCTTCGCGACGCTGTTCTGCGCCTCGACGAGCTGCTTGAGGAACGGCTTGGCCGCCTCCAGTCCCTGCGCGACGATCTCTTCGTTGGGCTTGACGGCGCCGCCCTTGATGAGGTTCCAGCTGTGCTCGGTGGCCTCGGCCTCGACCATCATGATCGCGACGTCGCCGTCGTCGAGCTGGCGGCCCGCGACGATGAGGTCGAACACGGCCTCCTCGAGCTGGGCGACGGTCGGGAACGCGACCCACTGGTCGGCGTTCTCACCGTGACCGGGGATGAGCGCCAGACGCACACCGGCGATCGGGCCCGAGAACGGCAGACCCGAGATCTGGGTCGACAGCGAGGCCGCGTTGATCGCGAGCGCGTCGTAGAACTCGCCCGGTGCGATCGACAGCACCGTCACGACGATCTGGACCTCGTTGCGCAGGCCGTCGACGAACGACGGGCGCAGCGGGCGGTCGATCAGACGGCACACGAGGATCGCCTCGGTGGAGGGACGGCCCTCGCGGCGGAAGAACGAGCCGGGGATCTTGCCGGCGGCGTACGAGCGCTCCTCGACGTCGACCGTCAGCGGGAAGAAGTCGAAGCCCTCGCGGGGGTGCTTGCCGGCGCTGGTGGCCGACAGGAGCATGGTCTCCTCGTCGAGGTACGCGGCCACGGCGCCCTGCGCCTGCTGGGCCAGCCGTCCGGTCTCGAACCGGACGGTGCGGGTGCCGAAGCGGCCGTTGTCGAGCACGGCTTCGGCGAAAGTGATTTCAGGACCTTCCAAGAGGTCTCTCCTTCTTTGTTTAGTCTCGTCCGTCCGTGTGACGGGCGAGAGTCATGCGAAGGAGCAGGAACAGGCAGATATGGGCGCGCGGCATGTCTCGAGGACACGGCCGCGTGTGCCGCCTGCGCTGGTCACCAGTCGAAGATCACCGGATCTGCTCGACGACGCGCGCGATGCGGCGTATCGGGATCCGGGAACCCACCACAGGGGACCAGCTTCCTGCCGGCCTGCTCCGTGAGCTCAGTATGAAATTGAGCGGATGCCGGGACGGCAACCCGGTCAAGCCTACCAGGCGGCCTCTTCCCTGCGTATGGTGGGGCCATGAGCACTCACGACTCTTCAGCGTCCGCCGCCTCCGAGGAGATGAAGCGCAAGTTCAAGGAAGCGCTCGACAAGAAGAACGCCCAGCATCGCGACGGCGAGGCCCACCTGGACGGCGACTCGCCCGTCCACGGCACGCACGGCGCGATGACCAAGCGCGAGTTCCGCCGCAAGAGCGGCTGAACGGGAGCCGTCATGAGCGACAACCGCGAGCCGGTGCCGGACGAGGAGCGCGAGGTCCCGGTGGACGACGGCGTCGAGCTCGAACTGCCGCCGCCCACGCTCGACGACCGCGAGGCCGTCGAGGACGTCGAGGACGAGGTGGTCGCCGAAGAGCGGGACGCCGCGATCGAGGCCGGGGAGATCGCCCCCGGCGAGTGAGGCCGCCGGACCGGCGGCGAGGAGCCGGCCGACGGGTGGCTAGGATCGGGCCGTGCCCACGCCTCCCGTCTCCGACAGTCCCGCCCACCGCTACACGCCGGCCCTCGCCGAGCAGATCGAGCTGAAGTGGCAGGAGCGCTGGGAGCAGCGCGGCACCTTCTGGGCCGCCAATCCGAGCGGCCCGCTCACCGATGGCGACGGCGCGGGAGCGGAGGGGGCGAGCCCCTTCTTCGTCATGGACATGTTCCCGTATCCGTCGGGTGCCGGCCTGCACGTCGGGCACCCGCTGGGGTACATCGCGACGGACGTCGTCGGCCGGTTCCGGCGCATGCTCGGCGACAACGTCCTGCACGCCCTGGGCTACGACGCGTTCGGACTGCCCGCCGAGCAGTACGCGGTGCAGACCGGGCAGCATCCGCGCACGACCACCGAGGCGAACATCGCGAACATGCGCCGCCAGCTGCGCCGCCTCGGCCTGGCGCACGACTCGCGTCGCAGCTTCGCCACGATCGACCCCGACTACGTGCGCTGGACGCAGTGGATCTTCCTGCAGATCTTCGACTCCTGGTACGACCCCGACGCGGAGCGCCCGGACGGCGGACGCGGGCGCGCGCGCCGCATCGCCGAGCTCGCGGCCGAGTACGCGAGCGGGGCACGGCCCGTCCCGGCCGGCGTCGAGGGCGTCGAGGAGGGCTCCGACTGGGCGACGCTGACCGACGCGCAGCGTCGGGCGGTGATCGACCCGCAGCGGCTCGCGTACGTCGACGAGTCCCCGGTGAACTGGGCTCCCGGCCTGGGCACGGTGCTGGCCAACGAGGAGGTCACCGCAGACGGCCGCTCCGAGCGCGGCAACTTCCCGGTCTTCCCGCGCAGCCTGCGCCAGTGGAAGATGCGCATCACCGCCTACGCCGACCGGCTCGCCGACGATCTCGCTCTCATCGACTGGCCCGAGAAGGTCACCGCGATGCAGCGCAACTGGATCGGCCGCAGCGAGGGCGCGCTCGTGCGCTTCGTCGTGGCGGGCACGGCCGGCGGCGCCGCCGGCACGGAGATCGAGGTCTTCACGACCCGCCCGGACACGCTGTTCGGCGCGACGTTCCTGGTGGTCTCCCCCGAGCATCCGCTGCTGGACGAGGTGCCGGCGCACTGGCCGGACGGGACGAGCAGCGGATGGACCGGCGGGCACGACGGCCCCGTCGCGGCCGTCGCCGCGTATCGGCGCGCGGCCGCCGCCAAGACCGCGGTCGAGCGACAGGCCGATGCCGGCGCGAAGACCGGCGTGTTCACCGGCCACCTCGCCGTCAACCCGGCCAGCGGCAGCGTCATCCCGGTGTTCACCGCCGACTACGTGCTCATGGGATACGGCACCGGTGCGATCATGGCCGTGCCCGGGGGCGACGAGCGCGACTTCGCGTTCGCGCAGGCATTCGGCCTGCCCGTCGTACGCACCGTCGCGCCCGACGGCGGCGATCCCGATGAGACGGAGGAGCCGGGCGGAGCGTACACGGGCGACGGACGGGTCGTGGCGTCCGCCAACGACGAGGTGTCGCTGGACGGACTGCGCGTCGCCGACGCCAAGAAGCGGATCACCGAGTGGCTCGTCTCGCGCGGGCTCGGCGAAGCCACCACGACGTACCGCCTGCGCGACTGGCTGTTCAGTCGCCAGCGCTACTGGGGCGAGCCCTTCCCCATCGTGTGGGACGACAACGATCAGCCGGTGGCCCTCCCCGACGCGCTGCTGCCCGTGAACCTGCCGGACGTGCCCGATTACGCGCCCCGCACGTTCGAGGCCGACGACGCGCATTCGTCGCCGGAGGCGCCGCTCGGCCGCAACGCGGAGTGGGTCAACGTCACCCTCGACCTGGGCGACGGCCCGAAGCAGTACCGCCGCGACACCAACACCATGCCCAACTGGGCGGGGTCGTGCTGGTACTACCTGCGCTACCTCGACCCGCGGTGGGAGGGCGGCGACGGCGACATCGTGGTCGATCCCGCACTGGAGCGATACTGGCTCGGCCCGCAGCACAACGCGAGCGCGGGGGCGGCCGGCGGCGTCGACCTGTACGTCGGCGGTGTCGAGCACGCGGTGCTGCATCTGCTCTACGCCCGGTTCTGGCACAAGGTCCTCTACGACCTGGGCCACGTGTCGAGCATCGAGCCGTTCCATCGCCTCTTCAACCAGGGCTACATCCAGGCGTACGCCTACACCGATGCGCGCGGCCAGTACGTCCCCGCCGCGGAGGTCACCGAGGAGCCCGCCGCCGACGACTCCGGCGAGATCGTGTACCGCTGGAACGGCGAGGTCGTCCACCGCGAGCACGGCAAGATGGGCAAGTCGCTCAAGAACGTCGTGACCCCCGACGAGATGTACGCCGAGTACGGGGCCGACACCTTCCGCGTCTACGAGATGTCGATGGGCCCGCTCGATCTGTCCCGGCCGTGGGAGACGCGCGCCGTCGTGGGCGCGCAGCGATTCCTGCAGCGCCTGTGGCGCAACGTCGTCTCGGAGCAGACCGGGGAGGTGACGGTCGTCGACGAGCCGGCCGACACGGCCACGCTGCGCGCCGTGCACCGCGCGATCGCCGATGTGCGCGCCGAGATGGAGCACATGCGCCCCAACACGGCGATCGCGAAGCTGATCACCCTCAACAACCACCTCACGACGCTCGACCGCGTCCCGCGCGAGGCCGTGGAGCCGCTCGTGCTGATGACGGCGCCCGTCGCCCCGCACATCGCCGAGGAGCTGTGGGAGCTCCTCGGCCACGACCGCTCCCTCGCCCGCGAACCGTTCCCGGCCGCGGACCCCGCCCATCTGGTCGAGGACGCCGTCACGTGCGCCGTCCAGGTCAAGGGCAAGGTGCGTGCCCTCCTCGAGGTGTCCCCGGCGATCTCCGACGCCGATCTGACCGCAGCCGCGCTCGCAGACCCGAACGTCGTGCGGGCGATCGGCGGCGCCGAGATCCGGAAGATCATCGTCCGCGCCCCGAAGATCGTGAACATCGTCGTCTGACGCAGGCGACTACTCCCCCGTGAGCCCGCCCAGCAGGTGCCCGAACGAGCGTCCCTCGCCCAGATAGTGCGCGGGGTCGAACGGGTCGCCGCCGCCTGCCGGTGCGCGGCGCGCGACCGCGTCGGCCAACTCGTTCGCGCCGCGCGCGACCCGTGCGCTCAGCGGCGCCACCTCATCCGCGTGCGCACCCCAGTCGCTCGAGGCGGCGAACACCCCCGTCGACACCGGATCGGCATGCAGGTAGGTGAACAGCGGCCGGATCGCGTAGTCGATGGCGAGCGAGTGCCGCGCCGTGCCCGCGTTCGCGCCGATCAGCACCGGCATCCCGGTCAGCGCGTTCGGGTCCAGGACATCGATGAACGACTTGAACAGCCCGGAGTAGCTCGTCGAGAAGATCGGGGTCACCACGATCAGCGCGTCGGCGGAGACGACCGTGTTGACGGCCGATTCCAGCTCGGGCGGCGCGAACCCGGTGAGCAGGTTGTTCGTGATGTCGTGCGCGAGATCGCGCAGTTCGATCGTGTCGATGGATGCCGTGATCCCCCGGTCCTGCAGCGCCGTGAGCGTCGCGGAAGCGAGCCGGTCGGCGAGCATGCGCGTCGACGAAGGGCTGGACAGCCCCGCCGAGACGACGGCGACGCGGCGGGCGGTCATCGTGCGCCGCCCACGCCGAAGGCGGCACCGGCGGGTGCTGCGGTGTCCTGGTACGGAGAGGGGCCGCTGAGGTTGTCCCCGCGGTTCGCGCGAGGGCGCGCCTCGCGTGCCGGGCCGTCGCCGTACGCGGCTGTCACGAGGCTCGCATGCGTCGGCGCGGCGGGGACGGCGGCCGGGCGGTCCTTCGCGAACTCCCTGCGCAGGGCCGGCACGACCTCGCCGCCGAGAAGGTCCAGCTGCTCGAGCACCGTCTTCAGCGGCAGGCCAGCGTGGTCCATGAGGAACAGCTGGCGCTGGTAGTCGCCGAAGATCTCCCGCATGCCCGCGTAGCGATCGATGACCTGCTGGGGCGAGCCGACGGTGAGCGGCGTCATCTGGCTGAAGTCCTCGAGACTGGGGCCGTGGCCGTACACCGGCGCGTTGTCGAAGTAGGGACGGAACTGCGCGACCGCATCCTGCGACTTCTTCGCCATGAACGCCTGACCACCCAGTCCGACGATGGCCGTCTCGGGGCCGCCGTGTCCGTAGTGCTCCCAGCGCTGACGGTACAGCGCGATGAGACGCTGATAGTGCTCGGCCGGCCAGAAGATGTTGTTCGCGAAGAAGCCGTCGCCGTAGTACGCGGCCTGCTCGGCGATCTCCGGGGTGCGGATGGAGCCGTGCCACACGAACGGCGCGACGCCGTCGAGGGGCCGGGGCGTCGCCGTGAAGCCCTGCAGCGGCGTGCGGTACTTCCCCTCCCAGTCCACGACGTCCTCGCGCCACAGCTTGTGCAGCAGCGCGTAGTTCTCGATGGCGAGCGGCAGCCCCTCGCGGATGTCCTTGCCGAACCACGGGTACACGGGACCGGTGTTGCCGCGACCGAGCATGAGGTCCATCCGTCCGCCGGACAGGTGCTGCAGCATCGCGTAGTCCTCGGCGATCTTCACCGGGTCGTTGGTCGTGATGAGGGTCGTCGCCGTCGATACGACGAGGCGCTCGGTCTGCGCGGCGATGTAGGCGAGCGTCGTCGTCGGCGACGACGACCAGAACGGCGGATTGTGGTGCTCCCCCAGCGCGAAGACGTCGAGGCCCACCTCCTCCGCGTGCCGGGCGATCGCGACGGTCGCGCGGATGCGCTCGGCCTCGCTGGGGGTGTGCCCCGTCGTCGGGTCCTGGGTGATGTCGCTGACGGTGAAGATGCCGAACTGCACATCCTGCCCCGGCTCGACGGTGCTCTCGCTCACGGTGATGTCGCCTCCCGGATGCCCGCGGCATCCCTTTCATGCAGATGAATGTATCTGGTGAAACGCGTGGGAGTCCAGGCTATTCCCGCGCAGCGCTCCGACCCTGGAACTCGCGGATCGCGGGATTGCGGATGACGCCGTCGCTGATCTCGATCGCGCGGCCGATCGTCTCGTTGGCCGACCACGCCTCGGGCCCGGCCATGACGACGGGAATGAAGCCGAGCAGCGCCTCGCTGATCTCCCAGCTCGCGGAGTTCCACAGGTACGACGGGCTGTGGTCGACCCCGTAGTAGTCGATCCCGCCGCCGACCGTGAACATCGGGTCGGCGAAGCTCGTCGGGCGCGCCCAATCGAATGCCATCCCCTCGTCGCACGAGACGTCGACGATCAGGCTCCCCGGCCGAAAGGCGCCGAGGTCGGTCTCGCGCAGGTACATCAGCGGGCGGTTCGGGTCCTGCAGAGTGCAGTTGACGACGATGTCGCTCTCAGCGAGGAAGGGCGCGAGCGGCCGCCGGCCGTCCTCGGTGATGACCTCGCTCGAGTACGGCGCCTCGTCGTGGTCGAACTGGATCATCTGCGCGGCGTGGATCGGCGAGGCGACCGACGCCGTCCGCCGGTTCGTCAGCACGCGCACGTCATGCACACCGTGCGCCCGCAACGCGGTCACGGCACCGCGGGCGGTCGCGCCGAAGCCGATCACGACGGCCGTGAGACGGCGGCCGTAGTCTCCGGTCGAGCCGGCCAGCTGCATCGCGTGCAGCACCGAGCAGTAGCCGGCGAGCTCGTTGTTCTTGTGGAAGACGTGCAGGCCGAACGTGCCGTCCGAGCCCCAGTGCTGCATCGCCTCGAAGGCGATCGCCGTCAGCCGCTTGTCGATGCAGAGCTGGGTCAGCTCCCGGTCCTGCACGAGGTGCGGCCAGCCCCACAGCACCTGGCCGTCGCGGAGCTCGCGCACGTCGGCGGCCTGCGGCTTGGGCAGCAGCACGACATCGGCCGCCGCGATGACGTCCGCACGCGGCAGGATGCGGGCGACGAGCGGGCGCAGCCGGTCGTCCGAGAACCCGAATCGGGCACCGTATCCCTCTTCGATGACGATGCGCGCGCGCAGGTCTTCGGGAAGGCGGTCGAAGTGCTCCGGATGGAGCGGAACGCGACGTTCGTCGGGTTTGCGGGAGGCGCCGATGACGCCGAGGGTGAGTCCTGCTGCGGTCGACATGGTCGTCCTCGCTGTGGCGAGGACTGGTCGCCCCCGGGATGCCGACGCTACACGGGTGGGCTGGGAGTCAGGATATTGTGGCCTACGCGCCATGACCGACACCATGAACCGGCCCCGCCGCCGCGTGCCCCTCTGGGACAATGCCCGCTTCGCGTGCATCGTCCTGGTCGTCCTCGGCCACGCGATCCAGCGGCTGACCTACGACTCCGAGATCGCGCTCGCGCTCTACCTGCTGATCTATTCGTTCCACATGCCCGCGTTCGCGCTGATCTCGGGCTACTTCTCGAAGTCCGACGCCCCGACGCGGCGCCGGATGGCGCGGGTGATCACGGACATCGTCGTCCCGTACATCATCTTCGAGGGCCTGTGGACGCTGACGAAGTGGATCGTCGAGGGGCGGGCGAATCCGAACATCACCCAGCCCTCGTGGACGCTGTGGTTCCTCCTCGCGCTCGCGATCTTCCGCCTCGTGCTCCCCTATCTCGCCCTGCTGCGCTGGCCGCTCGTGTGGGCGCTGGTGGTCTCCATCGGCGCGGGCTATCTCCCCAACGTCGACTCGACGTTCTCGCTGTCGCGCACGCTCGGACTGCTCCCGTTCTTCACACTCGGCTGGTGGCTCAACGAGCACGCGATCCTCGAGCGCCTCGACCTGCTGCGGCGCCGGCGCTGGTGGGTGCGCGCGCTCGCCGCGGCCACGTTCGTGCTCGCGGGGTGGGTGTGCTGGTTCTTCGTCGACGTCTGGCGTGACGTGGACCTGCGGCTGTGGTTCTTCTACGAGGAGAACTACGCGGCGCTGGGCGGCACGCAGTGGTGGGCCGGCGGCGTCCGGCTGGCGATCATGACGATCGCGGTGATCCTCAGCATCGCGTTCTTCGCGCTCATCCCCCGCGGCACCCACCGCTGGACGGAGTTCGGCAAGTACACGATGTACGTGTACCTGCTGCACTCGTTCGTCCTGTACCCGTTCCGCGAGTCCGGGGTGCTGCGCGGGCTCGACCCCACCTGGTTGTGGCTGCCCCTGGTCACGGCGCTGTCCGTGCTGATCGCGGTCGTGCTCGCGACCAGACCCGTGCGCACGGCGTTCCGTCCGCTCATCGAGCCGCGACCGGCCTGGCTGTTCGCCGACCCTGCCCTCGCCGGCCGCGAGGGCCACCGCAGCGATCCCACCGGGTCGCGGCGCCCGCGCAGCGACGCGGCCGGTCCGGACCCGCGACAGAACGGCTGAGCGCCGCCAGCCGAGTCGGCGTTCCCCCGGGCGCGCCCGGGCCGCGGTCATCAACGGCAACAATCCAGCGGGATGCCGGAACGGTGCCTAACCTCGGGGTCATGACGGACCTCAGCCTGCCGATTCTCGACCTGTCGCTGCTCGATCAGGGCCCCGCAGCAGCCGCCCGCTTCCGCGACGAGCTGCGCGCCGCCACGCACGACGTGGGGTTCTTCTACCTCACGGGCACGGGCGTCTCGCCCGAGCTCGAGACACGACTGCACCGCGCGGCGCGGGACTTCTTCGCGCTCCCCGACGAGGACAAGCTCGCGATCGAGAACGTCAAGAGCCCGCACTTCCGCGGCTACACCCGCATCGGCGGCGAGCGCACGCAGGGTGCGGTGGACTGGCGCGAGCAGATCGACATCGGTCCCGAGCGGGCGGCGGTGGCCGACCCGGACGGCGCGGACTTCCTGCGCCTGATCGGCCCCAACCTGTGGCCCGATGCCCAGCCGGAACTGCGCGAGGTCGCCGCCGAATGGCAGGAGCACCTCGCCGGTGTCGCCCGCCGGCTCCTGCGCGCATGGGCACTGTCCCTCGGCGCGGCGGAGACCTACTTCGACGAGCACTTCGGCGAGCCGTCGACGCTGCTGAAGATCGTGCGGTACCCCGGCTCGACCCAACCCGCCCCGCAGCAGGGCGTCGGGGCGCACAAGGACTCCGGCGTGCTGACGCTGCTGTGGGTCGAACCGGGCAAGGGCGGGCTGCAGGTGCAGCGTGACGGCGAGTGGGTCGACGCCCCGCCCGTGCCGGGTGCGTTCGTCGTCAACATCGGCGAGATGCTCGAGTACGCCACGAACGGCTACCTGATCGCGACGAATCACCGGGTGGTCTCCCCGGCTGCGCCCGAGGACCGCATCTCGGTGCCGTACTTCTTCAACCCCGCGCTGGACACGCGGCTCCCGCTGATCGAGCTCCCGGCCGAGCTCGCCGCAGAGGCCGCGGGCGTCACGCAGGATCCGGCCAACCCCATCCATGCGCTGTACGGCGAGAACGCCCTCAAGTCGCGGCTCCGCGCGCACCCCGACGTCGCCGGGATCTGGCACGCCGATCTCGTCGCGGAGCGCGCCGCCGCGGCATCCTGACCCGCATCCGCGTACACGGGCGCGCGAGCGGTCGCAAGCCCCTCGCTCGCGGGCGGCGTGGTCGCGTAGCGTGCGGGGGCATGAGCGACGTCGCGATCTTCGCGCCCTCCCCCGTGCTGACCATCACGGTCGAGGAGCACTCGGGCGCCCCCGACATCCATGTGCACGCCGGCGGGCAGGGGGTCTGGCAGGCGCGGATGCTCCTGCGCCTGGGCGCGTCCGTGACGATGTGCAGCGTGCTCACCGGCGAGGTCGGTCGCATGGTGCAGCGGCTGCTCGAGGAGGAGGGCATCACCGTCACCGGCTCGATCCGGGAGGGGCGCGGGGCGGCCTACGTGCACGACCGCCGCAGCGGGGAGCGCACGGTGATCGCCGAAGCCGACGGCGATCCGCTGGGTAGGCACGACCTCGACGAGCTGTTCAGCACGACGTTGCGCGAAGGCATCGAGGCCGGCTTGGCGATCCTGAGCGGCCCGCAGGGCGACAGTGCACTCTCCTCCGACACGTACCGCCGTCTCGCCGCCGATCTGCGGCGCGGCGGGGCGCAGGTGGTGGTCGACCTGGCCGGCGAGCGTCTCAGCGCCGCGCTCGAGGGAGGCGTCGACGTGCTCAAGGTCAGCGATGACGAACTGCGCGACGACGGGCTGCTCGAGGACGGATCGGTCAGCGCGATCATGCGCGCCATGCGCGAGCTGCGCGGACGCGGCGCCGAGACGGTCATCGTCACGCGCGCGAGCGAGCCGCTGCTGCTGCTGGACGGCGACGGGTTCCTCGAGGCCACGCCGCCGCGCCTCGAGGTCGCCGACACGCGCGGCGCGGGAGACTCCCTGACCGCCGGCATCGCGGCCGGACTCGCGCGAGGCGAGTCGCCCCGCGATGCCGTGACGATGGCGGCTGCCGCCGGCGCACTCAACGTCACACGGCACGGACTGGGCACGGGGGATCCCGAGACGATCGCCCGGCTGCGCGCCGAGGTGACGACGCGCACGGTGCACGAGGAGACCAGCGGCGATGTCGCGCAGCCCAACACGACCCGGGTGAGCCCCGATGGGCTGGCCGCGCTGGCCCAGCAGGACGAGGACGAGGACGAGGGGGAATCGTGACGCGGATTCTCGTTACCAACGACGACGGCATCGATGCGGCGGGACTGCACGCGCTGGCGCGCGCCGCGGTCTCGGACGGCCATGAGGTGACCATCGCCGCACCTGCGCGGCAGTCGAGCGGGGCGAGCGCCTCGATCGTGGCGGCCGAGGAGGACGGACGCATCGCGGTCGAGCGGCGCGAACTGGCCGGACTCGACGGCGTCCCGGCCTTCGCCGTGCGCGGCGGGCCGGGTCTGATCGCACTCATCGCCGCGCGCGGCGCGTTCGGCGACCCCGCGGACGTCGTGCTGTCCGGGGTCAACCACGGCGCCAACGTGGGGCGCGCCATCCTGCACTCGGGCACGGTCGGCGCCGCGCTCACCGGCGGGCTCAACGGGGCCTGGGGACTCGCGGTCTCGCTCGACGTGGGCATGCGCCCCGCGGAATTCCACTGGGATGCCGCGGCCGCGGCGGCCCTGGGCCTGCTGCCGTCGCTGCTGACGGAGCCGCGGGGAACGGTGATCAACCTCAATGTGCCGAACACGGCCGAGAACCGCGGCGTCCGAGAGGCGGAGCTCGCGCCGTTCGGCATCGTGCAGACGACGCTGTCGGAGCGGCACGAGCAGTTCGTCCGGCTCGCGGTCGAGGATCTCCCCCACGTGCCGATGCCGGGCAGCGACGCCGCCTACCTCGCCGAGGGGTGGATGACGATCACGGGCCTGGATCCCGTCTCCCACGCGCCGCTGAACTGGACCGCTCAGGACTGAGCCGGAAAAGACGGAAGACCGCGGAAAAGACGGAAGGCCACGGAAAAGACGGAAGACCGCCCACACCGTGGGCGGCCTTCCCAGAAGTTTCGAGCGATTGAACGCTGGGTCTCGATGCCTTAGCGGCGGAGTCCGAGACGCTCGATCAGCGCACGGTAACGTGCGATGTCGACGTCCTGGAGGTAGCCGAGCAGACGACGGCGCTGACCGACGAGCAGGAACAGCCCACGACGCGAGTGGTGGTCGTGCTTGTGCTCCTTGAGGTGCTCGGTCAGGTCCTTGATGCGCTGCGTCAGCATCGCGACCTGCACCTCGGGGGATCCGGTGTCACCGGGGTGCGTCGCGTACTCTTCGATGATCGCCTTCTTGACCTCTGCATCCAGTGCCATAGGTGATCCCCTCTCTCTTCGTTGCGCGGCGCCCGACGCCTGATGCGTGGGCTCTCTTTATCCGCGGCCGATCGAACGGCAACCGGACGAGTCTACCAGTCGCGTAGGCTCTCCTGGTGCAGTACTCCCTCCGTGTGAAGCCCGGCAGCCGCAGAGGCCCGCTCGTGGAGGAGGATGCCGAAGGACTCGTCGTCCACGTGCGCGAACGGGCCGTCGACGGCGCTGCGAACGCCGGAGTCGTCGCCGCGCTCGCCGCGCATTTCGGCGTCCGCGCGCGTGACGTGACGATCCTGCGCGGTCACGCCTCGCGCCACAAGCGCGTCGAGGTGGCGCACTGATGGCCCGGCTGCGTCGCGATCACTTCATCGACCTGCGCCCGCTGACGACCAGCCCGGCGTTCGCCCGCATGTGGATCGGATCGACGCTGGCCGGGCTGGGCGGCCAGCTGACGATCGTCGCCATCATGCTCCACATGTACGAGCTGACCGCATCCACCTTCGCCGTCGCGATGATCGCCGTCGCCGGCCTCGTCCCGATGATCGTCGCGGGCCTGTACGGCGGCATGCTGGCCGATGCGTTCGACCGGCGCCGCGTCGCCCTCATCGCCGCGACGATCACGTTCGCCTCCACGGCCGTGCTGATGGTCCTGACCTGGGCCGGCGGCGAGACGGTCGCGTGGCTGTACGTCATCGCCGTCGTCAACTCCGCGGCCAACACGGTCGTCATGGCGGCACGCCAGGCGATCGTCCCGCGCCTCCTGCCGCTGTCGCTGCTGCCTGCGGCATCGGCGCTGGGGGGCATCACGATGGGCATCATGGTCTCGATCGGCCCGGCCGCCGCCGGCGTGCTCGTCGCCTTCACGGGCTACGGCTGGACGTACACGATCGACCTCGTGCTGATGTCCGCCCTCTTCCTCGGCCTGTGGACGCTGCCGTCGATCCGCCCCGAGGGCGAGATCGTCCGTCCCGGCCTGAAGTCCCTCGCCGACGGCTGGCGCTTCCTGCGGCGTGCGGGCAACATCCGTCTGCAGTTCGTGCTGGACATCATCGCCATGACGTTCGGGCAGCCGATCGCGCTCTTCCCCGCCATCGGGGCGCTGGTGCTCGGCGGCGGACCGATCACCACCGGCATCCTCACCGCGGCGATCGCCGTCGGCGCGTTCTTCTCGAGCCTGTTCTCCGGCTCGGTAGCGCGCTACCGGCACCACGGCCGCGGCATCGAGCGGGCCATCGTCGCATACGGGGCGGCGATCGCCGCGTTCGGCATCGTGCTGCTGTGCGCGGCGCTGCGCTGGTTCGCGCCCGACCGCGTGGACGAGACCTCGGCGAACATCGTCCTGCTCGTCGCGGCCGTCGTGGCGCTGGCCGCGACCGGCGCGGCCGACAACGTGAGTTCGATCTTCCGGAACACGATGGTGCAGGCTGCCGTGCCCGACGCCATCCGCGGGCGTCTGCAGGGCGTGTTCATCGTGGTCGTCGCGGGTGGGCCGCGTCTGGGCGCGCTCTACGCGGGCACTCTCGCGACGTTCGCCACGCTGTGGTTCCCGCCGCTGCTGGGCGGCTTCGTCATCATCGGCCTCGTGCTGTTCCTCGTGCGCCTGTCGCCGCGCTTCCGCGACTACGACGCCGCGCACCCCGTCCCCTGAGCGCGAACGGAGACGACGGAGGGTGCCGGATGCCAGGGCATCCGGCACCCTCCGTCGTGTGAGGGGATCGGCTCAGGCTGCGTCGGCAGCGGGCGTCAGCGAGCCCTGCAGGTCGAGCGTGATCGTCACGTCCTTGCCGACGAGCACGCCGCCGGTCTCCAGCGCCGCGTTCCAGGTGAGGCCGAACTCCTCGCGGTCGATGACGGTCTTCGCGGTCGCGCCGGCCTTGTAGTTGCCCCACGGGTCGGTGCCGAAGCCGCCGAACTCGAGCTCGAACGTCACGGGCTTGCTCACACCGCGGATCGCGAGGTCGCCGTCGACGAGGAAGTCGCCGTCCTCGAAGCGCACCCCCGTGGAGACGAACTCCATCGTCGGGTGGCTCTCGGTGTCGAAGAAGTCGGCCGAGCGCAGGTGCCCGTCGCGTCCCTCGTCCTTGGTGTCGATCGAGGTGACATCGACCGACGCCTCGACACGCGCGTCCAGCGGGTTCTCGGGCGCGATGATCGTCGCGCTCTTCACGCCGAAGGTGCCGCGCACCTTCGAGATCATCATGTGACGCACGCTGAACTGCACCTCGCTGTGGGAGGGGTCCAGAACCCAGGTGCCGGCCTTGTAGCCGGGGACGTCGATCGTGGTCGTGGCGGTTTCGGTCATCAGGAGCCCTTCGTCGGTGGATGGTCTGCCCAGGTTCAACGCGCCGCGACGAGATCTATTCCAAAGCATGCAAAATTCTTCGAGAAGGAAGGGGACGGATGCCGAAGCACCCGTCCCCTGTAGGCCGTTCGGTTCAGCCGACCTTGAGCAGGTCGATGATGAAGATGAGCGTCTTGCCGCCGAGGAAGTGTCCGCCGGCCGGGCCGTAGGCCAGGTGCGGAGGGATCACGAGCTCCCGGCGTCCGCCGACCTTCATTCCGGGGATGCCGTCCTGCCAGCCCTGGATGAGGCCGCGCAGCGGGAACTGGATGCTCTCGCCGCGACCCCACGAGGAGTCGAACTCCTCGCCGGACTCGTACTCGACACCGGCGTAGTGAACGGTGACGGTGTCGCCGGGTTTCGCCTCGTCGCCGTCGCCGACGATGAGGTCGCGGATCACGAGGTCTGCGGGAGCGGGGCCGGTCGGGGCATCGAACTCGGGCTTGGTGCGGTCGTCAGTCATGCTTCCATCCAAGCACGCCGGCCCGCCGCGCACACCCTTGACACCCGCCCGGTCTCGTGATGACATGGGGGCACAACTCAGCGCTCGGTAGTCACGCAGGCATCGCCGCGGCACCGGGCGCTGAGTCTTGAGTCGGGTCGGATCAATGCGCGCTCGCGCGCGTTGATCCGACCCGGCTCAAGATCGAGTAGCCGCCGCAGGCGGCGTATCGAGATCTCCCGCATCCGGGTCACGTCAGCCTCGGAACCCCTCTTCTAGTATTCGTATGTGCACGATCCGATCGAACCCTATGAGCACGGCTGGCTCGAGCGTCCTGATGGGTCACAGCTGTACTGGGAGTCATCGGGCAATCCAGCGGGCCAGCCTGCGCTGCACCTTCACGGCGGCCCGGGCAGCGGGCTCGGGCGCGGCGGCTACCGTCGCCGGTTCGACCCAGCCAGTTATCGGATCGTCGGATTGGATCAGCGCGGTTGCGGCAGGAGCACTCCGTTGGCCTGCGAGAGCCTCGGCACCCTGGACACGAACAACACGCAGACGCTCATCGCGGATCTCGAGGCGCTGCGTGAGCACCTGCGCATCGATCAGTGGTTGCTTCACGGTGTCTCGTGGGGAAGCACGTTGGCGTTGGCCTACGCGCTGGAGCACCCCCGCAGGGTGACGAGTCTGGTTCTCACCGCCGTGACTTCCGGCAGCCGCGAAGAGATCGATTGGATCACCGAGGGCGTCGGCATGGTGTTCCCCGAAGCCTGGGCGCGCTTCCGGGCCCCCGCTCGCGAAGGCGAGCGGGTCGTCGAGGCCTACGCGCGACTGCTCCGCGACAGCGATCCCGCCGTCCGCGCCAACGCGGCGTCCGCCTGGGAGAGATGGGAGTCCACGCATGTCTCTCTCGACCCCGGCTGGAGCCCCGGGCCGATGTTCGACGACGATCGAGAACGCCAGAACTTCGCTACTCTCGTCACCCACTACTGGGCCAACGACTGCTTCCTCACGGGCCCGGACCGCGTTCGCGATCGCATCGCCCGACTCGCGGACGTCCCGGGCGTGCTCATCCACGGCCGCCACGACATCAGCGGCCCGGCGATCACTCCGTGGGCTCTTCACCAGGCATGGCCGAACAGTGAGCTGATCATCGTCGAGAACGAAGGTCACGGCGGGGCGCAGGAGATGGAGCTGACCGCCGAAGCCATCAGCAGGTTCGCCGAGCTTCCTCCGCTCGATTCTGCGTGACGAAAGACATCGGGGAACCCGCCTCCCCCGGGCTGGCGCCCGTCACGCCGCCAGGAGCGCCGCCCGCGCGGCGGCGGCGCGCTCGAGGAACACGCGTTCGTCTTCGACGGCGTGCGGGTCGCGTCCGCTGACGGCGCGCTGACGGGCCGCTGCCAGCGCGGTCGCCTCGGCGATGAATCCCTTCATGATGGCCGAGCGATCTCCGGGCAGCGTGCGCGCCCACGCGATCGCCTGCCGCCTCCCCCGCGCCGTCGCGAGCATGTCGACCTCGGCGACGCTGAGCCACCCCGCGGCCGCGTACTCGCCGAGCCGCGCGCGCGTCAGGCGCGCCTCCTCGCGCCGCAGCAGGACGATCCCGAGCACGAAGCCGATGAACAGGGGGATCTGGAGCGTGACGTAGAGGGCGAAGAAGTCGGCGAGGATCGCCGACCCGTTCCACAGTGCGTGCAGTGCGATGGCCGCCAGCATCCCGAACAGCCACGGACCGAGCGCGGCGCTCGCCGACCGGCCCTCGCGCGCGGCACGTCCGAGGAAGTATCCCGTGACGGCGGTGAACATGACGTGCGCGAACGGCGAAAGGATGCCGCGCAGGAAGAACGTGACGGTCGCCTCGCCGATGCCGCCCTCGATGAGACTCGTCGCGAAGTAGAGGATGTTCTCGGTGAAGGCGAAGCCCGCCCCCACCAGGGCACCGTAGACGACGCCGTCGACGGGCCCGTCGAAAGCGCGGCGCGCGACGGCGAAGATCAGGAGGACGCCCAGGCCCTTCGCGATCTCCTCGACGACGGGAGCCTGCACGATCGCCGACATCGAGCCGCGCAGCGGCGACCCGTCGTCGGGACCGAGGACGAGGGCGACGCCGACGTCGACGAGCAGAGCGATCGCCACCGCCACGACCGCACCCCAGCCGATCGCGAAGATCACGAGGCCGCGCGGCTCGGGCTCCCAGCGGTCCACGAGCCGGATCGCGAACAGCACGCCGGCGAGCGGGATCAGCGCGAGCAGCATCCCGGCGATCGGGGCGACCACGCCGAGGAACGTGAGCATGTACGCGACGAGCCCGACCAGCAGGACCGCCATGATCGCGAAGCCCCAGATCGGCGCGCCGCGTCCGGCGCGCGCGGGCACCGGGATCGCTCCGGTGGGGGCGGGCGACGGCGGGATGGCCGCCGGTGACGCCTGCGGCGGCTGGGCGAGCGGCGACGGAAAGGACATGAGCCTCAGCCTATGGGTGCACGTCACGCGGGCCCGCGCGGTGACGGCCCGGGTAGCCTGGATCAATGCGCTTCGCCCACGTGACCCTCGCCGGGTCCGCCGACCCGCAGCTGGCGGTGATCCGCGGCGTCGAGGCTGCGCTGGTCGCAGGGCTGTTCCCCGGTGCTCCGTCCGCCCTGCAGCAGCTGATCGAGGGCGGCGACGAGCTGCTCGCACGCGTGCGCGCAGCCGTCGAGACCTGCGATCAGTGGCACGCGATCGCCGATGTGTCGTTCGCCTCCGCCGTGCAGGCGCCGCCTGTGATCCTGGCCGTCGGGCTCAATTACGCAGCCCACTCCAGTGAGCTGGGGCTGAAGGCCGACACCGCCCCGACGGTGTTCGTGCTGTGGCCCAACTCCCTCACCGGGCACGAGGCGACAACGGTGTGGCCGCGCACGCTCAGCGAATCGGTGGACTACGAGGCCGAACTGGGCGTCGTGATCGGCACGCCCGCGCACGATGTCACCCCCGACGAGGCCCTCGACCATGTCTGGGGGTACACGGTCGTCAACGACATCACCGCGCGTGACATCCAGTTCTCCGAGGCGCAGTGGTCCCGATGCAAGTCGTTCGACGGCTTCACGCCGACCGGCCCCGTCGTCGTCACGAGGGACGAGATCGCCGACCCGCAGGACCTGCACATCTGGGCCGTCGTCGACGGGCAGACCGTACAGGACGCGACGACAGGGCAGATGATCCGCTCGGTGGCCACTCTCGTCGCACACCTGTCGCAGTCGGCGACGCTGCTGCCGGGAACGCTCATCTCCACGGGCAGCCCCGGCGGGGCGGGCTACTCCCGCGATCCGCAGATCTTCCTGCGCGACCGGTCGACCGTGACGGTCGGCATCGACGGCATCGGCGAGCTCACGACCCACTGCCGCATCACGGGCTGAGCCCCCACGGCATCCCGCAGGGGCTCAGCGTGCGACGGCGTCAGCGCGCGGCGGGTCAGCCGCTCACTGGAGGTCGGAGCAGGGAAGCTGCTGACCCCACAGCTCGACGTAGCCCTGACCGCCGGGGCCGCAGTTGACGAGGATCTCGTTGCCGAGGTTCGCGAACCACGCCAGCAGTGCGATGCCGACGATGATGCCGATCACCATCAGGACGGAGCTGACGATGATCGCCGCGACGGCCCAGCCGTTCTTGTGTCCGGCCTTCTTGGACTGCACGAGCGCCACGATCCCGAGGATCAGGCCGATCAGCTGCAGGAAGAACGACAGGACGAACGCGACGATCCCGAGCACCTTGCCCGGCACGGGAGCACCGGCCGGCGCGCCGGCCGCGTAGGCGGGGGCACTGGACGGGTAGGCAGGTGCCTCGTATGCGGGCGGCGGGGTGATGGGCTGCTCGGACGGCGGGTTCGCCGGGTTCTGCGGGTCGGTCATGCGGTCTCCTTGTTCGATGTGTGCGACGTTCGTTGTCTCGGCACAGTGACGCTATCGAGATCGGGATGCCGGGCGCAATCGTCCGCGTCAGTTCTCGACGAGGGGGTCGATGTCCGGGATCACCTGGATCGCCTGGGTGATCGCCTCCAGGCCGGACAGACGCGCCGGCGACAGCTGCTTGTCGACCTCTTCGCGCGCCATGAGCCCCGCCTCGACCACGAGGTCGCCGACGTTGCGGTGGGTCAGCAGCGCGGTTTTGGCGAGCGCGGCGGCAGCCGTGTAGCCGATGAACGGCGTCAGCGCGGTGACGACGCCGACCGACGAGCCGACCATGGCGCCCAGGCGCTCGCGGTTGGCCGTGATGCCGTCGACGCAGTTCACCCGCAGCGTGCGCATGGCGCGCCGCATCCACGTGATCGACTGGAAGATCGAGTGCGCGATGATCGGCTCGAACGCGTTGAGCTGGAGCTGGCCGCCCTCCACCGCCATCGTGACGGTGAGGTCGGCGCCGGCGACCGCGAAGGCGACCTGGTTGACCACCTCGGGGATCACGGGGTTGACCTTGCCCGGCATGATGCTGGATCCGGCCTGACGGGCGGGGAGGTTGATCTCGCCGAACCCCGCCTGCGGGCCGCTGGAGAGCAGGCGCAGGTCGTTGCTGATCTTGGAGAGCTTGATCGCGTTGCGCTTGAGCGACGAGGAGAAGGACATGAAGGCGCCGGTGTCGCTCGTCGACTCGACGAGGTCCGCCGCGATCGCGAGATCAAGGCCGCTGATCTCGCGCAGATGCCGCAGGACGGCGGCCGAGTAGTCGCGGTGCGTCGTGATCCCGGTTCCGATCGCCGTGGCGCCCATGTTGATCTCGTAGAGGAGGTAGGCGTTCTCCTTGAGCCGGTGGTAGTCCTCCCCGAGCGTCGTGGCGAAGCCGTGGAACTCCTGCCCGAGGGTCATCGGCACGGCATCCTGCAGCTGGGTGCGCCCGACCTTCAGCACATCGTGGAACTCGACCGCCTTCGCGAGGAAGGAGCGGCGCAGCAGGTCGAGCTCTTCGAGCAGCGTGCGCAGGTCGAGGCCGAGGCCGACCTTGATCGCGGTGGGATACACGTCGTTGGTGGACTGGCTGCGATTGGTGTGGTCGATCGGCGACAGGAACGCGTAGTCGCCCTTCGGCCGGCCGGCCATCTCGAGCGCGACGTTGGTGATGACCTCGTTCGCGTTCATGTTGGTCGAGGTGCCGGCCCCGCCCTGCACGACGCCGACGACGAACTGATCGTGGAACTCACCATCGATCACCCGCTGCGCAGCGGCGGCGATGAGATCGGCCCGCTCGGCGTCGAGGGCGCCGATCTCCTTGTTCGCGCGGGCCGAGGCCTGCTTGACCATCGCCAGTCCCACGATCAGATCCCGGTAGACCGAGATCTGACGCTGTGAGATCGGGAAGTTCTCTAGCGCCCGGGCGGTGTGCACCCCCCAGTAGGCGTCGAACGGGATCTCCAGCGATCCCAGTGAGTCGGTCTCTGTGCGCGTCGTCGCGTCAGCCATGGTGCAGTCCTTGTGGGTCGTCACAGCGTGTCGGGGGATGCCGCTCAGCCTAGCGTTCAGCGCTTCCGGGAGAAGGCCTCCCGTCGCTCCTCCGGCGTGAGCGCAGCCATCCGTTCCACCCATTCCTGCGAGAAGTAGTCGCCGGTCTCCGCCTCGACGACCGGCACCACGGTGTGGGTGATCGTGTGGTCGTACACGTGCACCAGATGGAATGACTGGCCGGCATCCATGCCGTTGACGTCGACGGACGGGCGCTGCAGGTTCATCGTGTAGCAGGTCGCCGAGGCGACGCTCACGGGGATGCCGGCGAAGGTGCCGCCCGTCGCGTAGTGCAGATGCCCGGCGAGGATGCCACGCACATCCGTGTCTGCGATGACGTCCGCGAGCAGGTCCTGCCGCCGCAGCTCGAGGATGTCGAAGAGCGGCACATGGCTCGGCAGGGGCGGGTGATGCAGCGCCAGGAGGGTGCCCAGCGGCGCGGGCTCGGCGAGCACGCCGCGCAGCCACTCCAACTGTCCTGCGTCGAGCTCGCCGTGGTGCCAGCCCGGGACCGACGAGTCGAGGACGATCAGGCGCAGGCCGTCCAGGTCGAACACGCCCGTGACCGGCTCCTCGGTCGGCTCCAGGTCGAGCAGGCCGCGGCGCAGCGCGGGACGTTCGTCGTGGTTGCCGGCCACCCAGACGATCGGCGCGCCGAGCCGCTCGGCGAAGGGCTCGACCCGCTCCCGCAGCGCGCGGTACGCGCCGGGCTCGCCCAGATCTGTCAGGTCGCCTGTGAACACGAGGGCATCGGGGCGGATGCCGGTGCGCTCGACGGCCGCGAGCGCGGCCGCGAGGCCCTCGCCCGTGTCGAACCGTCCGGCGAGGCGGGCGTCGCCGGCGAGCAGATGGGTGTCGCTGAGGTGGACGATGACGCGGCGCGCGGGGGCGTACTGGCCGAATTGCACGGGCTGCACGGGCTGCACGGGCTGCATGCGGCCCAGCCTACGACGCGGCGACGACGTCAGTGATTGAAGACGATCAGCAGGATGCCGGCCAGCACGGCCAATCCGCTCACGCCGAAGGCGCCGTACGCACCGACGAGGGCGAGCTTCTTCTGCCCCTCGGTCAGCGGGCTCTTCCGTGCCGCCTTGGCCGCCGCCTTCTCGGCGCGGCGGGCTTCTTTCTCGCTGATCACGGTGATGGCGTCGGTGAACTCCGCCGGCGCGACGACCGGCGCCTTGCCGGCGCGGACGAGCAGCCGCAGCGCGACGGCGTAGGAGCCGACGACGAGGACGGCGGCCAGCAGTGCGGCGCCGAACACCTCGAGGAACGCGATCCAGTTGATCTCGACGGTCATCGCTGGTCGCCCTTCGCCTTCGCCGCGGCGGCACGCTCGCGGTCGGCGGCCTTCTTCTCGCTCGCGATCTTCTTCGCCGCGGCCCTGGCCTGCGCCTTGCGCTCGGCCTTCTCGCGCGCGGCCTGCTCGGCCTTGCGGCGCGCCTCCTCGCGCAGGATCGCGCGCTGACGACGCGTCGGCGGCGGGTTGCGCTTCACCTTGACGGCACTGCCCGAGTGGGCCACGTCGCTCATCGCGTTGCTGTGGTTGACCTCGTTGCGGCGCGAACGCAGGAAGATCGCCAGGACGACGAACACGGCGATCACGGCGCCGACGACGACGCCGACCACCTGGCCGAGCCAGACGACCAGCAGCGCGGCGAGCGCACCCACCGCACCGGCGGCGGGCAGGGTCAGCACCCAGCCGATCATGATGCGCCCGGCGGTGCGCCAGCGCACCTTCGAGCCGCGGCGCCCCAGCCCCGATCCGATGACCGAGCCCGACGCGACCTGCGTCGTCGACAGTGCGAAGCCGAGCGCGCTCGAGGCCAGGATCGTCGACGCCGTCGACGCTTCGGCCGCGAAGCCCTGTGCGGGCTTGACGTCCGTGAGGCCCTTGCCGAGCGTGCGGATGATGCGCCAGCCGCCCATGTACGTACCGAGCGCGATCGTCACGGCGCAGGCCACGATGACCCACAACTGCGGTTCGTGGTGGGCGGCGGACTGCCAGCCGACGGTGATGAGGGCGAGGGTGATGACGCCCATCGTCTTCTGCGCGTCGTTGGTGCCGTGCGCGAGCGCGACGAGCGAGGACGTGAAGATCTGCCCCCAGCGGAAGCCGTCGCGCCCGTCGGGCTTGTTGTCGTAGCGACGCGTGACCGCGTAGGCCATCTTGGTGACGGCGAACGCGATGATGCCGGCCGTCAGCGGCGCGATCAGCGCGGGCAGGACGACCTTGGACATCACGGTGCCGAAGTTGATCGCGGCGGCGCTCGCTCCGACGAGGGTCGCGCCGATCAGTCCGCCGAACAGGGCGTGCGAGGAGCTGGACGGCAGGCCCAGGAGCCACGTGAGCATGTTCCACGTGATGGCGCCGATCAGCCCCGCGAAGATGATGGCGGGGAAGATCGACTGCGAGATCTCGTCCTCGCGGATGATTCCGCCCGAGATCGTCTTGGCGACCTCGGTGGACAGGAACGCGCCGACCAGATTGAGCACGGCCGCCAGCAGCACGGCCACCTTCGGCTTGAGAGCACCGGTCGCGATGGGCGTCGCCATCGCGTTCGCGGTGTCGTGAAAACCGTTGGTGAAATCGAAGAACAGCGCCAGTCCGATGACCAGGACGACGATCAGGGCAGCGGCTTCCACAGTTCGCTTTCCGTCGGGAGGTGTGAGGGAGGTGCCGAGACGATCGGCGTTGCGAACGAAGAGTTCACCCTGGGTTCAGGTTCCGGCAACCGGACCGTAAGAATCCTCGCACATCCGGCGCGCCTTCACAGAACCGCGCGGATGTATTCACAGGCGGTCCATTACCGTGGAACGGTGACCGCACCCGACCTGCCCGTCCCCGTCGCCCCGCCCCTCCCCACGACCCGCAGCCACCACGGCGACGACGTCGAGGATCGCTACGAATGGCTGCGCGCCAAGGAGGATGACGCGGTCCTCGCGCACCTGCACGCGGAGAACGACTACACCACGGCCCGCACGGCCCATCTGGAGGAGCTGCGCGAACGGATCTTCCAGGAGATCAAGGGCCGCACCCGCGAGACCGATCTCTCGGTTCCCACCCGACGCGGCGCGCACTGGTACTACGCGCGGACGATCGAAGGGCGCCAGTACGGCATCCAGTGCCGAGCGCCGCTCGCGGACGAGGACGACTGGACGCCGCCCGAGCTCACACCAGAGACGGAGGTGCCCGGCGAGGAGATCCTGCTCGATGCCAACGCCGAGGCCGAGGGCCACGAGTTCTTCGCACTCGGCAGCTTCGACGTCTCGACCGACGCGACGCGGCTGCTCTACGGCGTCGACGTCGACGGTGACGAGCGGTACACGCTCCGCGTCCGGGATCTGTCCACTGGCAGCGATCTCGCCGACGAGATCCCCAACACCTCCTCGGGCGCGGTCTTCTCCCCCGACGGCCGGTTCGTCGTCTACACGACCGTCGACGAGGCCTGGCGCCCCGACACCGTGTGGCTGCACGAGGTCGGCACCCCCGCATCCGACGATCGCCGGCTGTTCCACGAACCGGACGAGCGGTACTGGGTGGGCGCGGGGTTCACCCGCAGCGACCGGTACCTCGTGATCGAGGTCGGCTCGTCGATCACCTCCGAAGAGCTGCTGGTGGATGCCGGTGATCTCACCGCGGCGCCGCGCCCGGTCTGGCCGCGGCGCGAGGGCGTGGAGTACTCCGCCACGCACGCGGTCGTCGACGGCGAGGACGTCCTGTACATCGTGCACAACGACGGCGCGCTCGACTTCGAGCTCGTCCGTGTCTCCGCCGCCGACCCGTCCGGGCCGCGCGAGGTCGTGCTGCCTCACGTGCCCGGCCGGCGGCTGCTCGACGTGTCGGCGTTCCGCGACTGGGGCGTCGTCGCGTACCGGCGCGAGGGACTCGCGCGCCTGGGCATCCTCGACTACGGGACGGGCGCCGTCGACGAGCTCGAGTTCGCAGAGCCGCTGTATGCGGTCGGAGCCTCGGGTAACCCGGAGTGGGCGCCGCCGGTCATTCGGCTGGGCTACGGCTCGTTCGTCACACCGGGAACCGTCTACGACTACGTCGTGGCGACCGGAGAGCTCCTGCTGCGCAAGCAGCAGCCGGTGCTCGGCGGGTACGACGCGCGGGACTACGCGCAGGAACGGGTGTGGGCCGAGGCCACCGACGGAACCCGCATCCCGGTCTCACTCGTCTGGAAGAGGTCCTTCGGCTCCCCCGGCGCCGGCCCGCGGCCGCTGCACCTGTACGGCTACGGCTCGTACGAGCACTCCCTCGAGCCCGGCTTCTCGGTCGCGCGGCTGTCGCTGCTGGACCGCGGCGTCGTCTTCGCCATCGCGCACGTGCGCGGCGGCGGCGAGATGGGGCGCCAGTGGTACGAGGACGGCAAGCTGCAGCACAAGCGCAACACCTTCACCGACTTCGTCGCGTGCGCGCGGCACCTCGTGGCGGAGGGCTACACCGCCCCCGACCGGATGGTCGCCGAGGGCGGATCGGCCGGCGGGCTGCTCATGGGCGCGGTGGCCAACCTCGCGCCCGAGCTGTTCGCCGGGATCCTCGCCGACGTGCCGTTCGTCGACGCGCTGACCACCATCCTCGATCCGTCGCTGCCGTTGACGGTGATCGAGTGGGACGAGTGGGGCGACCCGCTGCACGACCCCGACGTCTACGCGTACATGAAGTCGTACTCACCGTACGAGAACGTGCGCGAGGGAGTCGTCTACCCGCGCATTCTCGCGTCCACCTCGCTCAACGACACGCGCGTGTACTACGTCGAGCCGGCCAAGTGGGTCGCGCGACTGCGCGAAGTCGGCGCCGACGCGCTGCTCAAGTGCGAGATGGCCGCCGGCCACGGCGGCGTCAGCGGACGCTACAACTCCTGGCGTCAGCGGGCGTTCGAGCTGGCCTGGCTACTCGACGTGCTCGGCCTCGCGGACGCGTAGCGGAGCGCGGCGCCCCGGCGGGCGGGCGCGGAGGCCGGGGGTGCTCGCGGAGGCGGGTGCTCGCGGAGGCGGGTGGTCGCGGGCGGGGGTGCGCGCGGAGGCGCGGCTCGCGGGCGAGCCTGCGGGGCCGCGAGACTGCGAGACTGCGAGACTGCGAGACTGCGGGCACCCTCCCGGAGCGTGTCACACCAGATGCGGGATGCCGACACCCCCACCCACAGGAACCGTGACACGCCCGACCACCATGTCCCACAAGATGCGAGATGCCCGCACCCCCACCCACACGAACCGCGACACGCCCGCGGTGCGCGGCGCCGCCGGCATCCCCGTCAACACCTCCTCCACAGGCGGCGCGTTCTCCACAGATACGGCGACTGCGCCCCATGCTCGGTCCGGGCGCTGTCCACTGGGACGATGAACAGAGCGCACCCCCTCCCCGACGCGCTGGCCGGACGGGCGTTCCACTTCCGCGAGGCCCGTGATCTGGGCCTGACCGCATCGCGCCTGCGCGCCGGGGACCTCGACACGCCCACGCGCGGCGTCCGATGCGTGCGACGACCGAAACCCGAGACGGATGCCGGGGGCGCCGGGCGGTCCCGTGCCGAGACCGCGTCCGAGCGGCAGATCCGCCTGCGCGCGGAGCTGATCGACCGCGCCGAGCGGTTCCTGCCCGCTCTGACCGACGCGCAGTTCTACAGCCACGGAACGGCGCTCGCCCTGCTCGGCGCCCCCTTGCCCTTCCGCTCCGCCGGCGCGTGGGAGCTCCACGTGTCGGCGCGGCGCCCGGCGGGGCAGCCGCGGCGTTCGGGGGTCGTCGGGCATCGCCTTCAGCAGCGCGATCCGGCGCGGTGGCAGGCGCGAGGGCTGCCGATCGAGCATCCGGCCCGGGTGTGGCGACAGGCCGGCGAGGAGTGGGAGCTCGACGATCTGATCGCGGCGGCCGACTTCCTCGTGTGCCCGCGCCATCGCCTGATCGCCCTCGGCGACCTGCGGCGTGAGATCGCCGACGCCGGCGACGTGCGCGGACACCTGCTCGCGCGGGCGCTGGACGAGGTCCGCGTGGGCGCCGAGACGGCCGAGGAGACGCGCCTGCGCCTGCTCACGACCCGGGCGGGGCTGCCCGAACCCGAGCTGAACCACCGGCTCCATGACCGCAACGGCCGGTTCATCGCACGGATCGACCTCGCCTACCCCCGCTACCGCGTCGCCGCCGAGCACGACGGCCGCACGCACGCCGTCGACGAGCAGCAGTTCGCGAAGGACGCCGACCGCTGGGACGCGATCCGCGCGGCGGGGTGGCAGCACGTGCGCGTCCTGGGGCATCACATGCGCCCCGACCCCCAGGTCGCCGTCGCACGGGTCGCGGTCGCGCTGCACGACGCCGGCTGGCGACCCGGCCAGTCCTGACGCAGGTGTCGCCCGGCGCCCCCGGCATCCCGGCCTGCGTCGGTATCGCAGACCGGTCAGGGGTCGAATCCGCGCGCTGCGCTGCCCGGGCCATGTCCCACCACACGCGGGATGCCACCACCCCAACCCGCACACTCCGTGACACGCCCCCGGGCCATGTCCCACCACACGCGGGATGCCACCACCCCAACCCGCACATTCTGTGACACACCGCAGGCGCGCGGAGCGCTCCACCGTGCGGGCGAGGCCGCCCGGCGGGACTCAGCCGAAGAGCGCGGCGGCCTCTTCGTAGCGGTACAGCGGGACGGTGTTGAGCTCGCCGAGGGCCTCCTCGAAGGACACGCGCACGATGTCGGTGCCCTTGAGCGAGACCATCTGGTTCCAGGCGCCCTCGACGACGGCGTCGGCCGCATGCAGGCCCAGCCGCGTCGCGAGGACGCGGTCGAACGCCGACGGCGAGCCGCCCCGCTGGATGTGGCCGAGCACGGTGGAGCGCGTCTCGATGCCCGTGATGCGCTCGATCTCGGGGGCGAGGATCTCACCGATCCCGCCGAGGCGCGGACGGTTGAAGGCGTCGAGTCCCTTGTCGCTGTAGGCCTCGTCCATGCCGGTGAGAGTGAACCCCTCCGAGACGACGACCAGGGGCGCGCGTCCGCGGTCGTGGGCCTTCGTGACCTGTGCCGTGATCTCGTCGATCGACATCGGCACCTCGGGGATGCAGATCACGTGGGCGCCGGCGGCGATCCCGGCGTGCAGCGCGATCCAGCCGACGTGACGCCCCATGACCTCGGCGACCATGCAGCGCTGATGCGAGTCGCCGGTCGTGCGAAGGCGGTCCATCGCGTCGGTGGCGATGTTGACGGCCGTGTCGAAGCCGAACGAGTAGTCGGTCGCGCGCAGATCGTTGTCGATCGTCTTCGGGACGCCGAGCACGTTGATGCCGTCGTTGGCGAGGCGGTTCGCCGCGGCGAGCGTGCCCTCTCCCCCGATCGCGATGATGCCGTCGATGCGGTGGCCGTACAGCGTCTTGGCGATGTTCTCGGCCCCGCCGCGCGGACCCTCGTAGGGGTTGGTGCGGCTCGTGCCCAGGATCGTGCCGCCGACCTTCGAGAGGCCCTTGACCTCGTGCCGCGTCAGCGGGAAGAAGTCGCCGTCGACGACGCCGCGCCAGCCGTCGCGGATGCCGACGAACTCCAGGTCGTACAGCGTCGTTCCCTTGAGGACGACGCCGCGGATGACAGCGTTGAGTCCGGGGCAATCGCCGCCGCTGGTGAGGATGCCGATCTTCATGGGGAGATCCTTCTCGTTCGGGTGTGCTTCCGGCGACGCTGCCTCGTCCCCGACACTATCGCCGGATGCCGCGCGCGTGCCACCGCCCCTCCGTCGGGCGTGCCTCAGGCTGCCCCGAGCGCCTGCCGCAGCAGGTGCATGAGCGCCGACATCTGCACCGAGTCGCTCGAGGTCGGGTCGACCTGCTCGCCGTCCAGCGCGCGCTGGGCGAGCCCCTGCTTCGAGTCGATGAGCTCGGCGATCTTCGTGTCCAGCGTGTGGGCGGCGATGATCCGCCACGCGGTGACGGGCTCGTCCTGGCCGATGCGGTGCACGCGGTCGATCGCCTGCGTCTGCTCGGCTGCGGTCCAGCTGAGCTCGGCGAGGACGACGTTCGAGGCGGCCTGCATGTTCAGTCCGACGCCGGCCGCGGTCAGCGAGCACACCGCGATGGCGACATCGGGGTCCTGGTTGAACGCGTCGATGGCGACCTGGCGTGCGGCCGTGGTCTGGTCGCCGCGGATCGACACGGTGCGCAGACCCGCCGAGGCGAAGTGCGACTCGGCGGCGTCCATCACGTCGATGTGCTTCGCGAAGAACACCACCTTGCCGACCGAGCGCTGCAGCTGCGCGGCGTAGTCGGCCGCGAGCAGGGCCTTGGCCTGGCCGATCCTGCGGACCATCGTGAAGACGTTCTCGCTGCCCGACCCGGCGGCCTTGGCCTCTTCGAGCTCGCCGTGCGCGACGAGGCGCACGATGTCGTCGTCGGCCTCGCCGTGGACCACGGTGTCGCCGCGCGCTTCGATGATGCGACGGTACTTCGCGGCCAGGCGCTGGCCGAGCTCCTGCTCGGCGGCCCGGATCGAGCGACCGAACTCGTCGTCCAGCTCGACGGGCAGGTCGGCGATGAGCTTGTCGGGGAGGTCGGCGGCGACGTCCTTCTTCTTTCGGCGGACGATCCCCATCGAGATGACCGCGTCGCGGGCCTCGGGGTAGAACGCCTTGTCCGCGGGGGTGAGGCCGGTCTCGTCGAGCTTGGCCATCAGCTCGGGACCCGGCTTCTCGCCGTTGGTCCAGCCGAGGAAGCGCCAGATCGCGTCGAAGTCCTCGACGTCGTTGATCAGCGGCGTTCCCGTCAGCGCGAGCATCAGCGGGTCGCGCACCTGCTCGCGGATGCGAGCGGCCAGGGCGAGCACGTTCTGCGAGCGCTGCGACGAGAGGTTCTTGATGAAGTGCGCCTCGTCGACGACCATGCCCTTCAGCCCGAGCGAGCCGAGCCAGGACAGATGCCGGTCGAGCACCTCGTAGTTGACGATGAACACGTCGGCGAACGCGTCGACATCGCCGCCGTCGCCGTGGATGACGGTGGCGCGACGCTGCGGCGTCCAGCGCTCGACCTCGCGCGCCCAGTTCATCTTGACGACGTTCGGGACGACGGCCAGCAGCGGAAAGGCGCCCGCGACCGACGCGGCGAGCACCGACTGCGCGGTCTTGCCGAGACCGGGCTCGTCGGCCAGCAGGAACGAGCGGTGCCCGGCCCGCACGCTCTCGACGAAGCGCGACTGGTGCACCATGATCTCCAGGCCCTTGGGCGAGATCCGGTCGAACTCGGGGACCGGGGGCAGATCCATGGATGCCGTGGCGCCGCCGGCGCCGGTCTCGAACGCCTTGTACAGCGGGCCCATGAGCTCCCAGCCGTCGAGACGGCGACGCGGCGTCGGCACGGGCACGCGCATCGTGAGGTCGGGGGCGAGGAACGGGTTCGACTCGCGACGCGCGTCGATCTGCGGCGGGGTGACCTGGCGCTCGGCCAGCGCCGCCGGGACGACCGGCGTCTGCGCCGGCTGGATGTCGGTGATGATCAGCTCGTCTTCGGGCAGCTCGGCGCCCGACTCGAGCAGCCAGTCGCGGCGCATGCGCCGGGCCACCGGCGATGCCGCCTGGTCGGCGTCGAGGAGCTGGATGAGCGAAGTGTCACGGGCGGCGGTCTTGGCGAGGATCGTCGCGACGCCGTCGAGCCGCTTGAGCAGTTCGGCACGCGCGCCGTCGGCGACCTGCGCGTCGGCCTTGACGCGGGCGCGCTCCTCGCGCACGAGGAACGCGATCACCTGGAACTTGACGCGGTTGGTGGGCCCGAGCTTGCCGCGCTGGGCCTTGGCCTCGACCTCGCGCACCTTGCGGGCGAGGATCGGGATCAGCGGCGCGTCGTCGTCGCGACGCGCGGACGAGCCCTTGCGGCGGCGGGCGGATGCGGTGGTGGCTGCCGTGGTCGGCATGCTCCTCCTGAGCGTGAGAGCCGGTGCAGACGGGACGTGAGCCGGTGCGGATGAAGCACCCGGTCGCCCGGGGGTGACCGGCGAACGGCCGCGGCCAGGAGCCGCGGTGTGGGATTGCACGGGAACCGGTCCTCCCGGCTGCGGGTACTCACTTCAGCGAGCTGCGGCGACGGCGGGGACGTGGTCCTCAGCGCTCAGTCTAGCGCGTGGGGTGCCCTGCCGTGCGCAGCCGCAGGCTGTTGAGCACGACGAACACGCTGGAGAAGGCCATCGCAGCGCCGGCGATCATCGGATTGAGCAGGCCGAGCGCCGCCAGCGGGAGCGCCGCGACGTTGTACGCGAACGCCCAGAACAGGTTGCCGCGGATGACGCGCATCGTGCGACGGCTCAGGTCGAGTGCGGTCAGCACGGGCGCCAGTCCGCTGCCGGCCAGGGCGATGTCGCTCGCGTGCATCGCGGCGTCCGTTCCGCTGCCCATCGCGATGCCGAGGTCGGCCGTCGCCAGCGCGGCGGCGTCGTTGATCCCGTCGCCGACCATTGCGACACGACGTCCGCCGGCCCGCAGCCGCTCGATCTCGGCCACCTTGCCCTCGGGGAGCACCCCGGCGATGACGGTGTCGACGCCGACGGCATCGGCGACGGCGCGCGCGGCACCCTCGTTGTCGCCGGTGAGCAGGATCACCTCGAGTCCGCGTGCGTGGAACCGCGCCACCGTGCCGGCGCTGTCGGGTCGCACCGTGTCGGCGATCGCGAAGACGCCCTGCACTCGCCCGTCCCAGCCGGCGACGACCGCCGTCGCGCCGGACCGCTCGGCGCGGGCGACCGCGGCGACGGCCTCGTCGGGGAGCTCCTCGACGAACTCCGCGGCGAACAGGGCACGCCCGGCGAACACGATGCGGCCGTCGACGGTGCCGGTCACCCCGCGTCCGGCGGCTCCGGAGAAGCCCGCGACGGGGGCGTGCGTCGACGTCAGCGCGGCGACGGCGCGCGCGATGGGGTGCTCCGACGCGTGTTCGAGCGAACCCACGAGACGGCGGAGCTCGTCCTCGTCGACGGCGCCGACCACGGTGGTGTCGACGACCGTCATGCGCCCCTCGGTGACCGTTCCGGTCTTGTCGAGGACGATCGTGTCGATACGCTCGGCGCCCTCGAGCGCCTCGGGCCCTGTGATGAGCACTCCCAGCTGCGCCCCGCGTCCGGTGCCGACGAGGATCGCGATCGGCGTGGCCAGTCCGAGTGCGCACGGGCACGCGATGATGAGCACCGCGACGGCGGCGGTGAAGCCGGCCGCAGCGGGCTGGCCTGCGACGATCCAGCCGAGCAGCGTGAGCACGGCCAGCGCGATCACGATCGGAACGAACACGGCCGAGATGCGATCGGCCAGTCGCTGGATGCGGCTCTTGCCGGCCTGCGCGTCCTCGACGAGCCGCGCCATGTGCGCCAGCCGCGTGTCCGCGCCCACCGAGACCGCCTCGACCACGAGCCGCCCGTCGGCGGCGAGCGTGCCTCCGGTGACGGCGTCTCCGGCCCCCACCTCGACGGGCATCGCCTCACCGGTCATCATGCTCTCGTCGACCGATGCGCGACCCTCGACGACGCGACCGTCGGTGGCAACCTTCTCGCCCGGGCGCACGACGAACACGTCGCCGACGCGCAGCCGGTCGACGGAGACACGCGTGCCGTCGCGCAGTTCGACATCCTTGGCCGCGAGCTCGAGCAGGGCGCGCAGCGCAGCACCGGCTCTGCGCTTGGAACGCTGCTCGACGAAGCGTCCGAGCAGCAGGAACGCGGTGACGGCCGCCGCGACCTCGAAGTAGATGAGCGCGGTCGCGTCGTGGACCGGGCCGAACAGGGACAGCTCATGCGTCATGCCGATGCGACCGGCGCTGCCGAACACGAGCGCCCAGACGCTCCACAGGTAGGCGGCGGCGGTGCCGAGGGTGATGAGGGTGTCCATCGTCATCGCCCCGTGGCGCGCGTTCACCAGGGTCGCGCGATGGAAGGGCCATCCGCCCCACAGCACGACCGGCGTGGTCAGCACGAGCGACACCCACTGCCAGCCGGGGAACTGCCAGGCCGGGACCATGCCGAGCACCACGACGGGCACGGTGAGCGCGAGACTCACGAGCAGGCGCGTGCGCAGCGGCGTTGCACCGGGAGCGTCCTCCACGTCGTGGACGTGGCCGGTGCCGTCGTGGCCGGTGCCGTCGTGGCCGGAACCGGCATCGTCGCGGCCCATGCCGTCGTGGCCGGAACCGGCATCGTCGGGGCCGGTGCCGTCGGGGCCGGAACCGGCGCCGTCGCGGCCGGCGTCGTGGTGGCCGGCGCCGTGGCTCGCCGCCGCGCGGTCACGCGCCGCGGCAGGCGCGGCACCGCGGCGCACCCGGGCGTCGTATCCGGCGGCGCGCACCGCGTCGACCAGGCGCTCGGGGTCCAGATCGTCCGGAAAGCGCACGCGCGCCGACTCGGTCGCGAGATTGACCGTGGCGCTCACGCCCTCGACACGCTCGAGGCGCTTCTCGACGCGGGCGACGCAGCTGGCGCAGGTCATCCCCTCGATCTCGAAGACGGCTTCGCGCGCCTCGCCGGCGGGCATCAGCGACGGCCGGTGACGGTGTAGCCGGCTTCGTCGACGGCCGCGGCGATCGCCTCGTCGCGCGGTTCGGAGGCGGCGACGACGGTCAGTGTGCCGGCGGCGACATCGACCCGCGCGTCGGCGATACCCGGCAGGCCGCGGACCTCGCGCTTCACCGACGCCGCGCAGTGACCGCACGTCATGCCTTCGACGGCGTAGGTCTGAGTGATCATCGGGACTCCTCTGGGTGGGGATCACCTGCCTCAACAGGATACCCCCCAGGGGTATTCCCCGCCACGGTGACGGCCTGCCAGCGCTGCAGCATCCCCGGGTCGTCCGTGACGATGCCGTCGACGCCGAGACCGGTCATCGCGTCCCACTGCCGGTCGGTGTTCAGCGTGTACACGACCACGCGCATCCGCGCTGCGTGCAGTTCATCGACGATCTCCGGCCGGGCCGTCAGCGCCTTGCGGTCGACGATGATGCCGCGCGCGCCGAACTGCTGGACGGCCTCCACGACGTCGTCGGGAAGCCGCTTGAAGATGGCCATCCGCACGATCTCGTCCGACTCGGCGGCGACGTGGGCGAGCGTGCGGGCGTCGAAGCTCGCGATCGCGACGCGCCGAGCGAGACCGCGCTGCTCGATGGCCTCGACCAGCGTCGCCGCGGCCCCGGCATCCCATTCGCCCTTCAGGTCGAGCAGGGCGCGGCCGCCCCGCGCGGCGAGAAGCTCGAGCGCCTCCGTGGCGGTCGGCACGGCGGTGCCGGCGAAGTCGGGCGCGAACCACGAGCCGGCGTCCAGCGTCCGCACCTGCGCGAGGGTCAGCGCCGCCAGCGCGCCGGTCCCGTTCGTCGTCCGGTCGACCGTGGCGTCGTGCATGAGCACGATGTGCCCGTCGGCGGTCACGGCGAGGTCGATCTCGACGTAGTCATAGCCGGCGTCGAGGGCGTGCGCGATGGCGGGCAGCGTGTTCTCGGGCGCGACCTCCGCTCCTCCGCGGTGCCCGGCGATGAACGCCCGGTCGCCGGGGGCACGGGCCGATCCCAGCAGCTCCTGGGCGCTGACCGCGCTCGGTGCGACGCCGAGCGCGGCGATCACGACGCTCGCGAGCGCGAGCGCACCCACCAGCAGCAGCGCAGGGAGCCGGTCGGCGGTCCGCGGTTCGGGCATCGGGTCTGTCCTTCGAGGCGGGTGACGTCGTCGTCGCGACTACTGTAACCCCCGGCGTTACCTTTTCGTTATCCTTTTTTCGGCACCTCTCCCCCGCGGCGACGCGAAGGAGGACGGCGTACGCTGGCTGCATGGCCACGATCACCGAGCGCGACCTCGCCGCGACCTTCGACCACGCGATCCTCAAGCCCGACCTCACCCGTTCGGACGTCGATGCCGAGCTCGACATCGCTGCGGAGTGGCGCGTCTTCAGCGTGTGCGTGCGCCCCAGCGACGTCGCCTACGCGGTCGAGCGCCTGACCGGCACCGGAGTCGCCGTCGGCACCGTCATCGGGTTCCCCCACGGCACCACCTCCACGGCCGCGAAGGTCGCCGAGACGCGTCAGGCGCTGGCCGACGGCGCGACAGAGTTCGACATGGTCGTCAACATCGGAGCCCTGCGCTCGGGGTTCGATGAGGCCGTCGTCACCGACATCCGTGCCGTCGTCGATGCCGCAGCCGGCCACGTCACGAAGGTGATCCTCGAGACCGCGCTCCTGGACGACGAGCAGATCGCCCGCGGCAGCCGGCTCACCGAGGCCGGCGGAGCCGACTTCGTCAAGACCTCGACGGGGTTCGCCGGCGGCGGGGCCACGCTCGAGCACGTCCGGCTCATGCGCGCGAACGTGGGCCCGGAGGTGCAGGTGAAGGCATCCGGAGGCGTGCGCAGCTACGCGGACGCGCTGGCGATGCTCGGCGCCGGCGCGACCCGACTGGGCACCAGTGGCAGCGCCACGATCCTCGCCGAGGCACGGCGAGTGGATGCCGGTGGCGCGGCCTCCGGCGCGGTGGACGAGTCCTCGTACTGAGCCCGCGGCTCAGCCCAGCGTCGCGCGCACGTGCGCGACGTCGTCCGTCATCTGCGCGACGAGCGCATCGACGCCCTGGAACGCGACCATGCCGCGGATCCGGCCGGTGAACTGCACCTGCACGCGGTGGCCGTACAGGTCGAGGTCCGTCTCGTCGAGGACATAGGCTTCGACCTGGCGGACGGGCACGTCGTCGAACGTCGGATTCGTGCCGACCGAGATCGCCGCCGGATAGTGCGTGACGGCGTGCGCCGAGTCCGGTTCCGCCGACGCACCCTCGTCGACGAGCCACCCGGCGTAGATGCCGTCGGCGGGGACGAAGCCCTCGGCGTCGGGGGCGAGATTCGCGGTGGGGAAGCCCAGCTCGCGACCGCGCTTGAGTCCGTGCACGACCTCGCCGCGGACCGCGTGCGGACGCCCGAGCAGTCGCGCGGCGCCTTCCACATCGCCCGAGGCGAGCAGGTCGCGCACCCAGGTCGAGGAGACGCGGCGGCCGCCGCCCTCCACGTCGCCGACCACGTCGACGCCGAAGCCGAGCTCGCCGCCGAGTTCGGCGAGGGTCGCCGGATCGCCGGCGCCGCCGCGGCCGAAGCGGAAGTCGTCGCCGACCATGACGTGGACGGCCCCCAGCGCGCCGACGAGGACCCGCTCGACGAACGACCGCGGGCTGAGCGCGGCGAGCTCTTCGTCGAAGCGCAGGACGAGCGTCGCGTCGACACCCTCCTCGGCGAGCAGGCGCAGCTTCTGCTGGACGCTCACGAGCGGTTCGGGGCACAGGTCGGGGCGCAGCAGGCTGAGCGGGTTGCGGTCGAACGTCACCGCGACCACGCGCGCCCCGGCCTCCGCAGCGGCGACACGGGCGCGGTCGATGACGGCGCGGTGGCCGGAGTGGACGCCGTCGAACTTGCCGATGGCGACCACGCTCGGCCCGTAGCCGGCGGGGACGTCGGCGGGGTCGCGGAAGACGCTCACCATGACGAGCGCTCCTCGGCCGGGACGGCGGCCACGGTCTCGCGGTCGCGGTGCGTCACGAGCCACCACAGCCCGAGGAACGGCAGCACGAGCGGGATCCACACGTACCCGGCGCCGAACCACGACCACACGGTGGGGTGGTCGAACAGGGCGGGCAGGACGATCGAGAGCGTGCCGACGACGAGCACACCGACCAGCTCGAACGAGATGGCCACCCACGCGATGACGTACCAGGTGCGGGACGCGCTGAAGATCAGCGCGAGCGTGGCGACGATGTACACGACCGCCGACGCTGCCGACAGCGCGTATGCCAGCGGCGCCGCATCGAACTCGCGCACGATCTGCACGAACGAGCGACCGGTCGCGGCCAGAGCCATGATCGCGTAGAGGACGACGAGGACCCGGCCGATGCCGGTCATGCGAGGAGCGGGCGAATCCATGACCCATCAATCTTAGGCACGCCGCGAGGGCCGGGCGGTACGGCGCGGGGCGCCCGCGGTACGGGCTCTCAGGCGACCTGGACCGTCCAGATGACGTGCATGCGCCACACCATGACGGCGACGGCGAGCGCGGCGACGCCCATGATCACCGTGCTCCACCGGCTGCGCTCGATGAGCGCCCAGGCGACGGCGGCCGGCGGCAGCAGCACCGCCGAGACGAGGTACACCCAGTACTCGAGCAGGCTTCCCGTGGCCGGGTTGCCCGTGAGCGGCGCGACGATCGCGATGACGACCTGGACGATCAGCAGCAGGAGGATGAGCGCCATGCCTCCGACGCTGAGGTCGCTCGGTCTGCGCCCGGCCAGCCCGAGGGCGACGCACAGCAGTCCCGCCGCGCACGCGACGACCAGCTGCACGATGGTGAACCACAGGATCACGACTGCTCCTCCGCCATGTTCATGATGCTCTTGACGTCCTCTCCGCGCCGTTCGACGATGCCGACGAGCACGCCGTCGGGGTCGATCGCCGCGGGCGTCGGCGAGGGGAGCCGCGCTGCCGCACCGGCGAGCCGCTTGCCGTGGCGCAGGTCACGCGCCTCGTCGGCGGTGACGGCGAAGACGCCGAGGACGGCCGCCGCGACGTCGGCATCCGCGCGCAGCGGCGCGTCGGCGACGATCTCGGTCGCCGCAGCCGACACGTCGAACGGACCGATCCGCGTGCGACGCAGTGCCGTGAGGTGGCCGCCGACGCCGAGGTCGGCGCCCAGGTCCCGTGCGAGGGCGCGGATGTAGGTGCCGCTGGAGCAGTCGACGACGACATCGACGTCGACCGTCGCATCTGCGTGGCGGACATCGCGGATCTCGAAGCGCGAGATCGTCACGCGCCGCGCCTTCAACTCGACGTGCTCCCCCGCCCGGGCGAGGTCGTAGGCGCGCTTGCCGCCGACCTTGATGGCCGAGACACGACTGGGCACCTGGTCGATCTCGCCGGTGAGCGCCGCGACGCCGGCGACGATGTCGTCATCGCCGACAGCCGCGAGGGCACCGGCATCCGCCCACCCGGTCTCGGCGCCGTCGGCGTCGTCGGAGTCGGTCGACACGCCGAGCCGGATCGTGGCCTCGTACGTCTTGTCGAGCCCCACGAGGTATGTGAGCAGCCGGGTCGCCGGTCCGACGCCGAGCACGAGCAGGCCGGTCGCCATCGGGTCGAGCGTTCCGGCGTGCCCGATCTTGCGGGTGTTCAGCGCGCGACGCGCGCGGGCGACCACGTCATGGCTGGTGACCCCGCCCGGCTTGTCGACGAGCAGGATGCCGCGGGGAGCGGGACGGACGGTCATCGGTGCGTCTCCGGATCGGGGCGGAAGCCGAGGCGCCTCGGCGTCGCGGCGGGCGTGGTCGGCGGGCGCATGGGCTCCAGCCTAGGTGGTGCCGACCGGACGCATCCGGCGCCAGGCCGCCGCCGGCGCGCGCCGCCGCCCGCCCTCGCCCCCTCTCCCCGCTTGTGCAGACTCCGGGCGTTCACAATTCAGGCTGCGCGGGTGCGCCGCAGGGCCCGACCCCCGGAATCCCGCGGCCCCCACGCGACGCGACGACCGCGCAGCCTGAATACGGAACGCGGATGCGGCTCGACGTAGGCTGTGCGGGTGCCCCACCTCGCCCGCCCGCTCATCGCGTGGTACCGGGAGCACGCCCGCGACCTGCCCTGGCGGGCGCCGGGCTTCGGTGCTTGGGGCACCCTGGTCAGCGAGTTCATGCTGCAACAGACGCCCGTGAACCGGGTGATCCCGCATCTGGAGGCGTGGCTGCGGCGCTGGCCGACGCCCGCGGCGCTGGCCGACGACGTGCCCGCCGAGGCGGTGCGGCACTGGGCGAACCTCGGGTATCCGCGACGAGCGCTCTGGCTGCACCGGGCAGCGGTCGAGATCCGCGATCGGCACGAGGGCGTGGTGCCGCGGCGGATCGAGGATCTGCTGGCGCTCACGGGCATCGGCGACTACACGGCACGCGCCGTCGCGGTGTTCGCCTACGGCGACCGGCATCCCGTGGTCGACACCAACACCCGGCGCGTGCTGGCGCGAGCCGTCGACGGCCGCTCGCAGCCGGGGCCGCCGGCCAGGGCCGACCTCGCGGCGATGACGGCGATCCTGCCGGCCGACGACACGGAGGCCGCGGTCGTCAACGCCGCGACGATGGAGCTGGGCGCGACGGTGTGCTCGGCGCGAGCGCCGAGGTGCGGCTCGTGTCCGATCGCGCACGCGTGCGCGTGGCGCGCGGCGGGCTACCCCGACACCGGCGACACCCGCCGACGTCAGGCACGCTACGAGGGCAGCGACCGGCAGGCGCGGGGCGCCGTGCTGCGCGCGCTGCGCGACGCCGCCGCGCACGAGGTCGCCCACGATGCCGTGGCGCCCGACTGGCCCGACCCGCACCAGCGCGATCGCGCCATCGACTCGCTCATCGCCGACGGACTGGTCGAAGCGCGCGAGGGAATGCTCCGCCTGCCGCGGTGAGTCGGGTCACCGCGGCCCGACGGCCGAGGCGCCGCCGAACTCGCCGAACGCGTTGTCGGGCCCCGTCAGCCTTGCCGGTCCGGTGTCAGACCTGGTCGCCTCCGTGGCCCACGGCCACGAGCGTCCACACCCCCGGCGAACCCGGCGAACCTGCCGAGTGCGCCGTCAGACCTGGTCGACCTGGTCGTCCCCGTCGTCTCCGGCGTCCCCGGCCTCGCCAGCCGGGTCGTCCTCGCGCGGCTTGAGGTACGGGTCCGCATCGCCGGCGTACGTCGCCGACGCGGCGAGCCCCGCCACGGACGCGTCGCGCTCGCGCGCCTCGCGCAGCAGGTCCTCGATGTGGCCCGCGTTCTCGGGGATCGCATCGGGGATGAACTCGAGGCTCGGCGTCAGCCGGATGTTGAGGTGCCGGCCGACCTCCGACCGCAGCATCCCGGTCGCCGACTTCAGGGCCTCGGCCGATGCCGCGCGCTCCTCGTCGGTGCCGTAGACGGTGTAGAACACCGACGCGTGCTGCAGATCGCCCGTGACGCGCACATCGGTGATCGTCACGAATCCGAGGCGCGGGTCCCGCAGCCCCTTCTCGATGCGCTCCGCGAGGATGACGCGGATGCGGTCGCCGAGTCGTGCTTGACGTTCGTTGGCCATGACAGCTCCCTTCGATGGGCGAGGGACGCCCGGACCTTTCGGCCGTGGGGCGTCCCTCACCGTCTGCGATCAGCCTCGCGGCTTCTCGATCATCTCCGTGGTCTCGATCTCGTCGCCGACCTGGATGTCGTTGTACTTGCCGAGGCCGATACCGGCTTCGAAGTCGGTGCGCACCTCGGTGACATCGTCCTTGAAGCGACGCAGCGACTCGATGGCCAGGCCATCGGCGATGACGACGCCGTCGCGGATGACGCGCGCCTTGGCGTTGCGCGTGATCGTGCCCGACCGGACGATGACACCGGCGATGTTGCCGAACTTGGAGGAGCGGAACACCTCGCGGATCTCGGCGACACCGGACTGGATCTCTTCGTACTCCGGCTTGAGCATGCCCTTGAGCGAGCTCTCGATCTCGTCGATCGCGTTGTAGATCACCGAGTAGAACCGGATGTCCACGCCCTCACGCGAGGCGCGCTCGCGCGCCTTCGTGTCGGGACGCACGTTGAAGCCCACGATGATCGCGTTGTCGATCGTCGCCAGGTTCACGTCGGACTCGGTGATGGCGCCGACGCCGCGGTGGATGATCCGCAGCTGCACCGAATCGTCGACCTCGATCTTGAGGAGCGACTCCTCCAGCGCCTCGACGGCACCGGAGACGTCACCCTTGATGATGAGGTTGAGCGACTCGACCTTGCCCTCTTCGAGTGCTCGGGTGAAGTCCTCGAGCGAGATGCGCTTGCGGGCCTTGGCCAGCTGGGCGTTGCGCTCGGCGGCTTCGCGCTTCTCGGCGATCTGGCGGGCGGTCCGGTCCTCGTCGGTGACGATGAACAGGTCGCCGGCGCGGGGCACCGAGTTCAGACCCTGCACCTGCACCGGACGCGACGGGTAAGCCTCTTCGACGGCGTCGCCGTTCTCGTCGGCCATGGCGCGCACGCGTCCGTATGCGGTGCCGGCGACGATCGCGTCGCCGACGCGCAGCGTTCCGGACTGGATCAGCACTGTGGCGACGGAACCGCGGCCCTTGTCGAGCTTGGCCTCGATCGCGACACCGCGCGCCGCCTTGTTCGGGTTGGCCGTGAGGTCCAGACCCGCGTCGGCGGTGAGCAGAACGGCGTCGAGCAGCTCCTGGATGCCGGTGCCCTGACGCGCCGAGACATCGACGAACATGACATCCCCGCCGTACTCCTCGGCGACGAGGCCGTATTCGGTCAGCTGCTGGCGTACCTTGGCCGGGTTGGCCTCGGGCTTGTCGACCTTGTTGACCGCGACCACGATCGGCACGTTCGCCGCCTGTGCGTGGTTCAGCGCCTCGACGGTCTGCGGCATGATGCCGTCGTCCGCCGCGACCACGAGGATCGCGAGGTCGGTGACCTGCGCACCACGGGCACGCATGGCGGTGAACGCCTCGTGACCGGGGGTGTCGATGAACGTGATCGCCCGCTCGATCTCCTCGTGCTCGGTCCAGACCTGGTACGCACCGATGTGCTGGGTGATGCCACCGGCCTCGCCCTCGATGACGTTGGTCTGACGGATGGCGTCGAGCAGTCGCGTCTTACCGTGGTCGACGTGACCCATGACGGTCACGACCGGCGGACGGATCTCGAGGTCGTCCTCGTTCTCCGCCTCCAGCTCGGCCTCGAGGTTCAGACCGAAGCCCTCGAGGAGCTCCTTGTCCTCATCCTCGGGCGAGACCATCTGGATCTTGTAGCCGAGCTCGGCGCCCAGGACCTCGAAGGTCGCCTCGTCCAGCGACTCGGTGGCCGTGGCCATCTCGCCGAGGTTGAACAGGATCGTCACGAGGGTGCCCGGCTGCACGGTGTAGCCGGTCAGGGTCTCGATCTTGTCCGCGAAGTCGGCGATGGACGCGCCGCGGCGCATGCGGATGATCTCGCCGTTGCCGCGCGAGACGTTGATGCCGCCGACGACCGGCGCATCCCGCATCTCGAATTCCTGCCGCTTCGCCCGCCGCGACTTGCGCTGCTTGGACTTGCCGCCGCCCTTGCCGAACGCACCTGCGGTGCCTCCGCCGGGCCCGCGACCACGGCCGCCACCGCCACCCGGGCGGCCGGCGAATCCGCCGGCCGGACGCGGAGCGCCGAAGCCGCCACCGGCACCGCCGGGACCGCCGGGACGACCGGGACCGCCGGGACGCTGCTGGAACGGCGCACCGGGACGACCGCCGCCGGGACGACCCGCGCCGCCCGGACGCGGAGCGCCGGGACGGGGGGCGCCGGGACGCGGCGCCTGCGGGCGGGGGATGTTGCCGGGGCTGGGGCGCTGGCCCATGCCCTGCGCGGACGCGAACGGGTTGTTGCCCGGGCGGGGACCGGCGGGACGCTGTCCCATGCCCTGCGACGAGGCGAACGGGTTGTTCCCGGGCCGCGGCGTGCCACCGGGGCGCGGAGCCTGCGGGGTCGACGACGGGGCACCGGGCTTGGGGCCGCCGGGCGTCGCAGCGCCTGCGTCGGCCGCCGGAGCCGCCGGCGTCTCGGCCGCAGCCGGAGCCTCGGGCGCAGCGGGCGCCTCAGGCGCGGCGGTCTTCTCCGCGACGGGCGCGGCGGGCGCAGCCGGCTTGGCGGGGCCGGGGGTCGGTGCGCCCGGCTTGGGCGCGGCCTTGGTCGCTGCCGGCTTGGCGCCGGGCTTCTTGTCGTCGGCGGGCTGGGCGCCCGCACCCGCGGCCTCGAGGGCAGCGCGGAGCTTGCGAGCCACCGGGGGCTCGATCGTCGACGAGGGGCTCTTGACGTATTCGCCGAGCTCCTTCAGCTTCTCGAGCGCGACCTTGCTGTCGACGCCGAGCTCGGAAGCGATCTCGTGCACGCGTGGTTTTGCCACAATTCTCCTGTCTGGGGTCTACCCGGACAGGGCAGACCGTTACTTGCGGACGGGTCTCATTTCGAGCCGTTCACTTTGAGTCCATAGCCGTTCAGCCTTTTCGCTGGTGGGTCATCTGAAAGGTCTGCGTGTCCAAGCCCGGGTCGTCCCGGGAGGCGGACACACGCAATGCTCGTCCGAAGGCGCGCCGCCGGATGGCGACCTCCACGCACGCGTCCGTGTCATGCACCCACGCACCCCGTCCCGGGAGGAGGGCTTTCTCGTCGGCGACGAGGATTCCGTCCTGTGCCACCACTCGCAGGAGGGCGGACCGGGGGGCACGCGCGCGGCATCCCACGCACGTTCGAACAGGTTCCATCCTACCCCGTCACGCCTCTTCCAAGATGCTGTCGGGCTGAATGTCGATCTTGGCGCCTGTGAGCTTGGCCGCGAGGCGGGCGTTCTGCCCTTCCTTGCCGATCGCGAGCGAGAGCTGATAGTCGGGGACGAGCGCGCGCACGGCCTTGGTGGCGGCGTCGAGGACGAAGCTCGAGGTGACCTTGGCCGGCGAGAGCGCGTTCGCGACGAACTTCGCCAGCTCCGCATCGTAGTCGACGATGTCGATCTTCTCGCCCGCGAGCTCCTCGGTCACCGCACGCACGCGGCGGCCGAGCTCGCCGATGCACGCACCCTTCGCGTTGATGGACGGGTCGTTGGCCTGGACGGCGATCTTGGTGCGGTGGCCGGCCTCGCGGGCCAGGGACACGATCTCGACGAGACCCTGTGCGATCTCGGGCACTTCGAGGGCGAAGAGCTTGCGCACCAGGCCGGGGTGGGTGCGGGAGACCGTGATCGAAGGCCCCTTGGTCCCCTTCGAGACCGAGGTCACGTACACGCGGAGGCGGGAGCCGTGCGCGTACTCCTCCCCCGGAACCTGCTCCTCAGGGGGCAGGATGGCCTCGATCGTGCCGAGGTCGACGTGCACCATGCGCGGGTTGGGGCCCTGCTGGATCACACCGGCGACGATGTCGCCCTCCTTGCCGCGGAACTCGCCGAGGATCGCGTCGTCGGCGATGTCGCGCAGGCGCTGGCTGATGACCTGCTTCGCGGCGAACGCGGCGATCCGGCCGAAGTCGTCGGGCGTGGACTCCTCCTCGCCGATGACGGCGCCCTCCTCATCCAGGACGGGCACGAAGACGCCGACGTGGCCGGACTTGCGGTCCAGTTCGGCACGTGCGCCCGCGGGGAGCTCACCGGTCGGCGAGGTGTGGCGCGCGTAGGCGGTGAGAATGGCCTGCTCGATGATCCGCACGAGCTCTTCGAAGGGGATCTCCTTCTCGCGTTCGACCGTGCGCAGCAGTCCCAGATCGATGTCCACAAGTGTCTCCCTATTCAACTCTCGCCGGAAAAGTCACCATCCCGGCATCCCACCCACGTTACCGGATGCCGTGGCCGTCCAGCCGAACGGACGCCGTGAGCGCGCGGAGGCGCGCGGCCTGTCAAGATCGGTGCCATGACGGATGCTGCGAAGGACGCCGCGCGAACGGCCACGAACTCCCCCGTCGTGCGAGCGCTCGCCCGCGGCGGGTACGCCGCGACCGGCATCGTGCACATGCTCATCGGAGCGATCGTGCTCACGATCGCGGGCGGAGGAAGCGGCGACTCGGACCAGTCCGGCGCGTTCCGGGCCATCGCCTCGGCGCCCCTCGGGTTCGTCGCCCTGTGGGTCCTCGCCGTGCTGCTGTGGAGTCTCGGGATCTGGCACGCGCTGGAGGGCGTCGCGGTCCGTCGCCGCTCGGATGTCAAGAAGTGGGGCGTCCGCGTCTCGGAGTGGGGGCAGGCGATCGCGTTCCTGGTGCTGGGCACCGGCGCGGCCGCGGTCGCGCTCGGCGCGCGCACCGACGGCGACGAGACCGCGGAGGACGCCAGCCGCGGCATCCTGGCGGTGACGGGAGGGCCTTTCATCCTCGCCGCCGTCGGCATCGGGGTCGCGATCGGCGGCATCGCCTTCGCCGTCATCGGCGTGCGCCGGTCCTTCCGCGCGAAGATGTCGATCCCGGCCGGTCGCCTCGGCACGACCGTGACGGCGCTGGGCGTCGTCGGCTTCGTCGCGAAGGGCGTCGCCCTGCTCATCGTGGGCGTTCTGCTGGTGGTGGCCGCCGTCCGGGTCGACGCGGACGCCGCCGGAGGCCTCGACGGAGCCATCCAGGCCCTGCTGACCGTCTTCCTCGGACCGTTCCTGGTCGGTCTCGTCGGAGCGGGCTTCGTCGCCTACGGGGTGTTCTGCCTCTTCCGTGCGCGCTATGCGCGACTGTGAATCGGGTAGTGACAAGCGCCTCTCCGGGTCACTACCGTGAGCAGATGACGGTACGACAGGAGTTCTTCGACGACCTGGCCGGCTACGCAGGCATCGCGCAGGACCAGCTGTGGACGTGGGTGATGGCGCCTCTCGTCGTCCTGGTGGGCGTGTATCTCACCGTGCGCTCGGGCTTCGTCCAGTTCCGCTGGATCCCGGAGATGTTCCGGACGATCACCGATCGCTCCCCGCTGGACAGCGAGGGGCGCCCGCAGTCGATCTCCGCCTTCCAGGCCTTCACTCTGTCGGCCGCATCGCGGGTCGGCGTCGGCAACATCGCCGGTGTCGGCACCGCGATCGCCATCGGCGGGCCCGGCGCGATCTTCTGGATGTGGCTGATGGCCTTCATCGGCGGTGCGACCAGCCTCGTGGAGTCCTCGCTCGCGCAGCTGTTCAAGGTCCGCGACCCCGAGCGCGCGTTCCGCGGCGGACCCGCGTACTACATCGAGCGCGGACTCGGCTCCCGCAAGGCGGCGATCGTGTTCTCGGTCATGCTGATCCTCTGCTTTCCGTTCGCGTTCAACTCCCTGCAGGCCAACACGCTCGCCACGACGATCGTCGCCGTCGCGGACGACTCCGCAGCCGGGTGGCTGCCGTTCGTCATCGGCGCGGGCGTGGCGACCCTGACAGCCCTGGTCATCTTCGGCGGGATCCACCGGATCGCGAGCGTGTCGCAGACGGCGATCCCGGTGGTCGCGTTCGCGTATCTCATGATCGGCATCATCATCGTCGGCATGAACGCGGAGCACCTCCCGGCGGCGACGGCGTCGATCTTCACCGAAGCGTGGGGAACGACGCAGGTCGCGGGAGCGACGCTCGGGATCATCATCATGACCGGTGTGAAGCGCGGCATGTTCTCCAACGAGGCCGGCATGGGGTCGGTCCCCAACGCCAGCGCGACGGCCGCCGTCACCCATCCGGTCAAGCAGGGACTCGTCCAGACCCTCGGCGTCTACTTCGACACGTGGCTCGTCTGCTCGATCACGGCCTTCATCATCCTGGTGTCCGCTCCCGATCTCACCGCGGCCCCCGTCGGCATCTATCTCACCCAGACGGCGCTGGCGGACGCGCTCGGCTCCTGGACCGGCATCCTGCTGGCCGTCATCATCTTCCTGCTCGCCTTCACGTCGGTCCTCGGCAACTACTACTACGGCGAGTCGAACCTGCGCTACATCACCAAGAACCGCTTCGCCGTCCCCACGCTGCGCGTGTGCGTCCTGCTCGTGGTCTTCCTCGGCTCGATCGCCGGCGCCGACCTCATCTGGAACCTCGCCGACGGCATCATGGGGCTCATGGCGTTCGTCAACCTCATCGCGATCACGCTGCTGTCGCCGATCGCCATGCGGCTGATCAAGGACTACACGCGGCAGCGCCGTGAGGGGAAGGATCCGGTGTTCACCCGGAACCTGATGCCCGACGTGACCGGGGTCGAGTGCTGGGAGGACGAGCTGTCCGTCACCGGACCCCTCGGCGTCATCTCGGAGAAGGTCCGCGACGAGAAGCACCGCGACCGCCTGCACGGAAGCTGATCACGCGGCGCGGGCCGTCCCCGTCGGGGCGCTGCCGAGCTCGTTGATCGCGCGGATGAGACGGAAGACCGAGCCGACCTGGAACTGGTCGTACACCATGACCAGGCGCGGCAGCTCGACGCGGTCCTCGTCGTCGCGCTCGCGCGCGAGCGCATCCGACTTCTCGATCCGCCCCTCGGCCAGCAGCCCGCCGAAGCGCTCGTTGAGCTCGTCGACCTCGGCGTCGGTCGGCTCGCTCCGCAGGCGCAGCACGAGCCGGCGGCCGACCCAGCGCAGCGAGTCGTAGTTGCGCCAGAAGCCGGTGACGTGCTCGGCGGCGGCGGTGACCGAATCGGTCACGAGCAGCCGGTCGAAGTCGTCGGGCGAGATGACGCCCGCGGGGATCAGCTCCTCGTCGACGTAACGCTGCAGGCCCGTCCAGAACGTGCCGCCCGGCTCGTCGAGCAGCACCATGGGCATCGGCTCGGCCTTGCCCGTCTGCTGCAGCGTGAGCAACTCGAACAGCTCGTCGAGCGTGCCGAAGCCGCCCGGGACGCAGACGAATCCGTGCGACTCCTTCACGAGCATGAGCTTGCGCGTGAAGAAGTACTTCATCGCGACGTTGCGATCGTTCGAGGCGACCACGGCGTTGGGCTTCTCCTCGAACGGGAGCCGGATCGACACGCCGATCGACCGGTCGGCACCGGCGCCTTCGGCCGCCGCCTGCATGATCCCGGGCCCCGCGCCCGTGACGACCATCCATCCGCGTTCGGCGAGCGCGGCGGCGACGTCCGAGGCCTGCCGGTACAGCGCATCGTCGGACCTCGTGCGCGCCGAGCCGAACACCGTCACCTTCGGGATGTCCCGGTAGGGAGCGAACAGCTGGAACGCGGCCCGCATCTCGGTGAGCGCCGCCGAGGTGATCTTCAGGTCGAGCCGGCTGCTGGTGTCCAGCCCGAGCCCGACCCCGGTCGCCAGGATCCGCGCGATCAGGTCGACGTCCTCCGTGATCCCCGCTTCATCGATGACCACCCGCAGGGCGTCGGTGACTTCGGGTGGGATCGCAGCGTCGGAACGGAGTGCCATGCGCCCAGCCTGTCACGACCCGGCGACAGCCGGTGAACCCCGGGTGAACGGCATCCCTCCCCCGCGGGTGGATGCCGGGGCGTCAGCGCGCGCGCAGCGCGGCCACCGCGTCGGCGGCCGGCACGACCGTCCGATCGTTCGTGCGACGGTCCCACAGCTCGACCTCGCCGTCGGCGGCGCCGCGGCCCACGATGACGATCTGCGGCACGCCCACGAGCTCTGCGTCGCCGAACTTCACGCCGGGCGACACCTTCGGGCGGTCGTCGTAGAGGACGTCGAAGCCGGCGCCCTCGAGATCGGCGGCCAGCTGCTCCGCGAGCGCGAACGCCGCGGCGTCCCGCCCGGTCGCGACGACGTGCACGTCGAACGGCGCGACCGAGGCGGGCCAGATCAGGCCTCTGTCGTCGTTGTTGAGCTCGGCGATGATCGCGAGGATGCGGGTGATGCCGATGCCGTACGAGCCCATCGTCACGGTGACGAGCTTGCCGTTCTCGTCGAGGACCTTCAGCCCCAGCGTCTCGGCGAAGAAGCGGCCGAGCGCGAAGACGTGGCCGATCTCCATGCCGCGGGCGATCTCCACGGGCCCGGAGCCGTCCGGAGCCGGGTCGCCCGCCCGCACGTTCGCGACCTCGACGAAGCCGTCGGCGGTGAAGTCGCGGCCGGCGACGAGCGAGTGCACGTGCTTCTGGTCGATGTTGGCGCCGGTGATCCACGCCGTGCCGTCCACGACGCGCGGATCGAGCAGGTACCGGATGCCGGTGGCCGACTCCTCGCCGAGGACCGGGCCCGTGGGCGACCACGGTCCGATGTAGCCCTTGACCAGCAACGGGTGGCGCTCGAAGTCCTCCTCGGTCGCGGGCCCGACGGCCGCGGGCGCGAAGGCGACCTCGGCGCGCTTGTCGTCGACGTCGCGGTCGCCGGGGATGCCGACGACGACGACCTCGCGCGTGCCGTCGAGGTGCGTGAGGGCGAGCACGACGTTCTTGAGCGTGTCGGCCGCGGTGTACTCGCCGTCCAGGTGCGCGTTGGAGTGGGCGACCAAGGTCTCGATCGTCGGGGTGTCCGGCGAGTCGAAGACGACCGCCTCGGGCAGTCCGTCGAACGGGACCGGCGCGGGAGCGATGGTCGTGAACGCCTCGACGTTGGCGGCGTAGCCGCCCGCCGAGCGCACGAAGGTGTCTTCGCCGACCGGCGTCGGGTGCAGGAACTCCTCGCTGCGCGCGCCCCCCATGAGCCCGTTGTCGGCCGCGACGATGACGTACTCCAGGCCCAGACGCTGGAAGATGCGCTCGTACGCGTCGCGCTGCGCCTGGTACGAGGCGTCCTGCCCCTCGTCGGTGTAGTCGAACGAGTAGGCGTCCTTCATCGTGAACTCGCGGCCGCGCAGGAGGCCCGCGCGGGGGCGCGCCTCATCGCGGTACTTGTCCTGGATCTGGTAGATCGACAGCGGCAGGTCCTTGTACGACGAGTACAGGTCCTTCACCAGGAGCGTGAACATCTCCTCGTGCGTCGGTGCCAGCAGGTAGTCGGCGCCGCGGCGGTCGCGCAGGCGGAAGATGCCGTCGCCGTAGGAGGTCCACCGCCCCGACTGCTCGTAGGGCTCCCGCGGCAGCAGCGCCGGGAAGTGCACTTCGTAGGCACCCGCGTTCGCCATCTCTTCGCGGACGACGCGCTCGATCTTGGCCTTGACCTTCAGCCCCAGCGGCAGCCACGTGAAGATGCCGGGCGCGGCGCGGCGGATATAGCCGGCGCGCACCAGCAGCCGGTGGCTCGTGACCTCGGCATCGGCCGGGTCTTCGCGGAGCGTGCGGAGGAAGAAGTGCGAGAGACGGGTGACCACGAGGATCAAGCTTAGTCGCGGGCGGACGGGCCCTCGCCGGGACCCGCGCGGTGCGCGCCCCGCGCCCGCGCAGTACGGGGGTCTCGGCCCCCGGCGCGCCCCACACACGCGCCCGTTCCCGGCGCGCCCCACAAGCGCGGCGTGCGGGTGTCCCCGCCCCCGTGCACCCCACAAGCGCGCCCGTTCCCGGCAACCGCGCCACTACTTTCGGGCGCGGTTGCCGCGAAGTGGCGCGGGCGTGGGGCGACGGGGTGCGTCGCGGGTGCGTCGCGCCGAACCTGGGTGCGCCCCCGCCCCACGGGGGCCTGGCCCCGGTGCACCCCACGAGCGCGGCGGGCGGGAGTCCCCGCCCCGGTGCACCCCACGAGCGCGCCCGTTCCCGGCAACCGCGCCGTTACTTTCGGGCGCGGTTGCCGGGAAGTGGCGCGGGCATGGGGCGAGCGCGCCTCTCGCTGGATCGCACCGACGGCGCCGCACGGGGTGCGCCCCGCGAGCGCGGTGTACGGACGCCCCGCCCCCGATGCGCCCGCGCCGTACGGGGGTCCCGGCCCGGTGCGCCCGCGCCCCGCAAGCGTCCCCGCCCCGGTGCGCCCCACAAGCGCTCCCGTTCCCGGCAACTGCGCCGTTACTTTCGGGCGCGGCTGCCGGGAAGTGGCGCGGGCATGGGGCGACGGGTGCGTCGCAGGTGCATCGCGCCGCACCTGCGTGCGATATATTGCGTATCGTGCCGGTGCCGCCTGAGACCCTCCCACCCCGCCCGCTGTTGCGTGAGGGCGTCTACGGGCGCCTGCGTGACGCGATCGTCGACGGCACGCTGGCGCCCGAGGAGCAGCTGCGCGACACCGAGCTCGCCGCCTGGCTCGGCGTCAGCCGCACCCCGGTGCGCGAAGCGCTGCTCGAGCTCGGCCGCGCCGGTCTGGTCCACGCCACTCCGGGGCGATCCACGGTGGTCGCGCCCCTCGAAGCGCGGAGCGTGCGCGACGCGCAGGCCGTCGTCGCCGCGATGCACGCCCTCGCGGTGCGCGACGCGGTTCCCCGCCTCACCGCCGACGACCTCGACCGCATGCGCGACGCCAACGCCGCCTTCGCCGACGCGCAGAAGCGCGGCGACGTCGAGGGTGCGCTCCGGGCCGACCAGCGGTTCCACGCGGTCGCACTCGACGTCTGCGGCAACGCTGCGGCCCGCACGGTCATCGCCCAGTACGAGCCGGTGCTGCGGCGGGCCGAGCGGCTCCGTTTCGGCTCGCACGAGGGCACCGAATCCATCGCCCGGCACGAGCAGCTGATCGCCCTGTGCGCCGCAGGAGACGCGGACGGCGCCGCCCGGCTCGCCGAGCAGACCTGGCAGACCCTGGCCACCGCGCCCGCCGTCGCTCCACCTCCCTCGTGACCCCGGTCCCCGCCGCGCCCCGACCGCCCGACTCCACCACCGGCCACACCGCCGCAGCCCGTTCGCTGCCCAACCCCCGACCACAACACCACCACCCCGCCCCCCCCCACCCCCCCGCCCCCCCCCCCGCCACACCACCCCCGCCCCGCCCCCCCCCACCCCCCACCCCCCACCCCCCCCCCCCCCCC